>Ga0123357_10002843_pt1 | contig 19528 bp, 14 predicted proteins | sample TergutEmb28metaG_FD_89873 | JGI IMG/M metagenome (GOLD analysis project Ga0123357, IMG submission 89873) | Embiratermes neotenicus P4 segment gut microbial communities from Petit-Saut dam, French Guiana - Emb289 P4 | ecosystem: Host-associated > Arthropoda: Insects > Digestive system > Gut ...
TTCCTCCCGCAATGTCAACGACCAAGTTTCACACCCATACAAAACAAAAGGCAAAATTATAGTTCTATATATCTTGATCTTTAAATTTTTGGATAGCAACCTGGAAGACAAAAGATTCTGCACTGAATGATAGCAAGCACTTCCTGTCTCCAGAGCACACATCCCGCATGTGCGTGTTTCTTAACAAAGTTTTTTACAGGGAGAGGTTGTTAGCACCTTGCCCAACCCCCAAGCTGGAGGACCACCCCTCGTCGGCTGTCCGCGACTGCTTATTCAATTTATTCGCAGCTACCCTCCTCATCGGAGGCCGTTCCTCTATCCACAACCTGAGGATGCGCCATGCCATGGTCACAGGGACCCACTACTTCACTGACACAACTTGTAAACTCCCTGAAGATGGTGTATTTACATCAAAACATGTCAGAATAACTTTAATATTAATTTACACTGCTTATTTGTGCATATGTTGCTATAATGATAAACATTAGTTAAGGTTTATACTCTACATGTATATCATTTGCTGACACTGTTTACTCAATATTAAAGAACCAAGCACATCAACTGTGAAATATCAATCTCTTTTCCCACAGCGGTGCGGTACGTTTGTTTAAAGATTAGTTTCGCCTTCATCACTGCCAACCCGTTCTTGTGGCTGGTGTTTGATCATACTGTCATACCAAATCGGCAATTATTATAACACACGGTTTCTTCTGGATTTCCTTTAATTGGAAAACAAATGATAGATCTCAACGTCAACAGACTCTACCATAGCCACGATGTGTTCATTTCAATGATAAATGTACTGCGGTTAAATGAACTAAGAACCGTCATCTGCACTTTGCAAACTGACGTGAAAAAAAAAATCTATTTACCATTACCTTTGCCAAATACCCTTCCATTCCGAATATTGACAAAGGGACCTTTCCTTCAGAACGGAAACAACACTGTTTATACATAAACACATATACTTACAGGTTAATTGTCCTGTTGATGGTAATGGACGGATTTGCTACGAACTTTTGCTCGAAAGGTGTACTCTGACTGGCTCTTCGGGGCCATCCACTACCCTTAATCTGTGCAGTAGCCATCGCCATTTTTCGCTACACCATTAATAGACGCTATATTTACGACGTCACTTCCCCAACTACCACCTTCGACCACCGCCAAACCACGGATACCCAAGCATTGTACCAGAGGTTTTCTACATACCTAACTTTGCTAGTAAGGCGCCGTCTCCTACACATACCTCTAAACTATTTAGATTATTTGTTGCAAACCTCAGATGACTCAGTAAAAGTAGGAATCATCACAACGGTACAAACAAGTTTCCCAGCTTCCATAAGCCACCATCCTCCCTTGATTTATGAGTCTATGAATGATTGATTCTATATCACCTCACAACCACCGTGGATCAGAGAATCACAATCACGGATAACAGGTACTAGTCTCCTATCGGCACCTAGTCGGGTATACCATCTCGCAACCGTATCGACTAATTTCATTGGCTTATGTTCAGTACGTAGTGAACAGCCATTTCATCGTCAAACGCGTGAAACTGCGTGAAAGGCAAAAGAAAGAGAGGGAATTTGAAGATACATAACGAAAGTAAATTTCTGTTGACCAATTATTTTCCTTGAATGCTTAATTAGTACTTAATGATTAAATGTGTCTTGGCTTAAGTGCAGATAGTTTAAATAGTACACTTCCGTGACGGTTGGAACGACATTTTTTGGCTAGTCTGTGGTCGGTCTCCTAGTAATATTGCTCTGCCGTAGTTGCCAGTATTAATTTGTCAACTGCCGAGTCGTTAGGTATACTCACTCGCGTTTTTTATCCATTAAAATAATTTCAGATACCTTTTGTTTCTTTCTAAAATACTTCCTGCTGTTTACAGCAACATCACTTTCATATGTCAACACTTCTGAATAGTGAATAAAACAGACTGCAACAAATCAAAATACCTTTATATGGTCTAATTCAGTTCTTTCAAGAGATTATGAAATAATAATCAAAACTTTGCACATCTTCAGTGGCATTCTCATTTATTATTCGTAATTATCCCAATGCTCACTGGTGATATATGTGAAGCCTTTAATGTTGCATGAATGAGTCACTGCGTGTTATGATACCTTGTGTATCTTAAAACTTATGTGCATGTAAGGAAAATGATAAGACTTCTCTACTTTTCAGGAGCCATTGGTTCAATTTACCATGTCTGCACTGCCCCTTCTAAAACGTGCAAGAGTTGAAAGTTCGACAGTCCTCTCAGCAATAGAAGCTTGTAGCAAGGAAGTATCTAATTTAAAATTAGCATTTGACCAACGATTAGCAAGCATTGAAAATCGCATGGGACTTATTACAGCAGGAAGTAATACCATAAATACAAGAATGGATGCACTGGAAAACTTCATACGAAATTGTATGAAATCTGACAATTTCAGACACACGTGTTGTGAAGAGGTTCTCCAGAAAATGAACACAATAGAAGAAATGTTCAGAAATACCGCTGTGACACAACACATTTCATGTAAAGATGAAATGGAAATCTCAAATACAGATATGTAAGTAAGATGACGTATTGTTTGAAAATAAGTGTATCATTTTGCTAGGAGATTTTGTCATATAAAGAGCATGCTTATATATTGTGGGTGTGGGACTGATGAAGGAGGTTTTGTCCCTCTGTTGGTTACTGTACAGAATGATTTCTTTAGTAACAATGGATAAGTATCATGGCAAGAACATAAATTCAGGCTGTGGCAAGATTCATACCTGGTAGAAGTACTGTAGCTTAAGTTGTAATATTCAAATATTTCTTGCAACTGAAACAAAATCTGATGTTTTAGTAATAAAAGAACTGCCAGTAGACCTGAAAGACTAGTATCAGAATCCATTCAACATTATTTTAAAACACAATTTATACACTTCTCCCATGTACAAGCTGATACATAACAACCTTACATGAAATAGGCAAAATATGTCTTTAAATGAAGTGTTTTGAAATTTGTGCTTTGGAGCAGTATGCTGGGTGGGGTGCATGTAGTGTGCATAGGAACAAAGAGATGCATGAAAAATTGTATTCTGATATTCTGAAGGAAAGAGACCACTTTGTGTACCAGGTTATCAAAATGTAAATTGGTGCAGGTTCAGACCAGTGGTGGGATGTTGCTGTACATAGTAATGAACTTTCTAGACTAGCTGAGTGTCTATGGAGTTCTGGACCTACAAATAGCCATATTTGTATTGCATTTAGTTGCTGCACACCATGAGGGTGGTATGTTTGAGAACGTACAGTAAACATGAAATGTTAACCACACTGGGTGTGTGTTTGATTATTCCTATTAGTTTTTTTTTTTTATTTTGCTGTTATTTTTTCACCATTTTTAACACCCACATGCATTTCTAGACACTTTCCCAAAATTAAAAATGTGACTATAAACTTCAACATGTCTGCTCATCTGTCCGCATGAAACAACTTGGCTCCCACTGAATGGAATTTCATGAAATTTGGTGTTTGAGTATATTTTGAATATCTGTCAAGAAAATTAAAGTTTTATTAAAATCTGACCAGTATAACGGGTACTTTACATGAAGACCAATATACATTTCTGATCATATGTTGCTCACTTCTTCTTACAATGAAAAATGTTTCAACAAACATTGTACAGAAACTCAAACACACATTTTGTATTCAATTACTTTTTTTTTTTTTTTATTGTGCCGATTGTGAGATAATGTGGAAAAGTACTGCAGAGCCAGGCAGCCCACAGATGACAATATGGTGCATCTATATTCCATGCTGTTAAAGGCTACAAACACACACTGCAAATATGTAGTAGTTATTGCTCTTCCACTACAACAGTGGTTGCATGAATGTGCCTCAATATCATGTAATAAGAACATTGCCTGTCTTGTTTAAGTACAAAGAGCCCACTGCTCCAAATTTGACCCACTGTATGACTTTTTACTTGAAATGACTTCTGAAGCTATGACTTCTTCTACTGAATCACCCCATGGACTCACATTGTCATTTGGTGTTCTATAACGTATGTAAATGACTGAACATCATTACATAAAAAAAAGAAAGCAGTTAGAGGCTACACTGTGAATAATATGTACATTGAAAACACATAAACAGCAGATACAGACCATGCATAGATGCCTTATAGTAGAATGGACATATGAGATAAAGCCACAAGGCATCCTGTCTTCTTGAAAGGAACTTCTCTACAACTGCCACCTTTCACTCCAAAAGGTGCATGAAGCATGTCACTTTCAACTGGATTTACATTTTGAAGGTTGTGAAACAAAACCAGTAGATATCAGTTGTCAAACACAGTGATAAGTGAAGATTTTTGTCATGCAACATATGAACAAGAGTATGATTTCTCCTTTTCTCTGTACATTTTAATCGCTTTGTAATATTTTCAGACCATCTCCTGTGGTGTTGGTACGTAATCACAAACCAGCCCAAGTCAGCGCATCACTGGGACTGGATTCCACACTACAAGTCATCACTCTCAACAGCAAGACAGACTTTCCTGAAGGAAGTTGGCTAGGGGATGAAAATAATCCTGAAGCTAGGGTGCGATGTGCCATTACTCCATCGTAAGGAAAATTAAGTGTATAAAGATATAGTTGGCGTACATGTGGATTTGTAGCATAAACAGTTTAATTTGTTTATAGGAAATAAAGATATCTTATTGCTATTACCTGTTCCTTAGTTTTCAACATTTTGAAATCATTATTATTATTATTATTATTATTATTATTATTATACACATGCACTGCCATCACTGCCACCACTACTGTCATTACTGCTGCTGCTGCTGCTACTACTACTACTACTAAATAAGCAGTTTATGCTTTAGAAATATGTAAAGTCATTCCTAGCACTACTTAAATTGTGTGGTTATAGATGATTATTAGTTATCAGTTTTGGGGTTTGAAAAGCCACATTTGCATCCAAAGACAGTTACAGACACTGTTGTAAATACCGTCAAATTTCACTTGCAGAGTTTTGAAATGATCATTTCCATTCAAATCATGTCAGTTTTACTGTCATTATTTTCTAAACAACATACAGTGATACCTCGGCTAACGAAGATAATTCGTTCCAGAATCACATTCGTTAGCCGAAACGAGCTCCTGGAATGGCCCGACCATTCATGTTTGCTGCTTTATGTTAGCGCTCACATCCACTAAAACATTTGTTAGCCGATTCCATATTCGTTAGCCGAGTCCGAAAAACAGCGAAAAAAATCTTTGTTAGCCGAAAAATTCGTTAGCAGGGTCACTCATTAGCCGAGGTATCACTGTATATTAAAAAGTGAAGTTCACAGCATTGTTTCACATTTTGTGTTGTGTATGTGGTCTTAAAAAAATCACATAAATGAAAATGAGTTTTTTTCCCATAGGAAATAACCAAAAGAGGCAGGCTATTTCTTTCAAATCTTGTATTTTATGTGCTTATTCTCTATTATTTATATAAAATTTTTTGAACAATGTATGGTTGTATCACATTCAAGAAGTCATCAACAAAGGTGCAGTACACCAGTGAAAATAATGAGCAAATGGTTTATCAATAAGAGCAGAGCATGGAAGTGGAATCAAGATATCAGTATGGACTTAACCATATAATATTCCTTCATTAAAATTTAATGCCAGAGATCCCTTTTTTCATCTAATTTTTCTTTCTTTACCAGCTCCTGAATTTGTATGTCTGTTTGTAATATGCCACCAATTATTACTGACACAAAAATAATATAAAGGTTGTTGCCAAAATGACCAATCCATAGGCACGTTGTTGAGAGATTTGATAAGTTAATGAAAAGAGAAAATGAGCAAATGGCGATGCCAGTGTTATAAATTACATCTTTGCCCCCTTTTTTAGGCCACCGAACATTCTTCTAGGAATTCCTTCTGTTTTTTCACGATATGACGGCTTGTAGTCATGAATTTTCTTTGACCACACACCCTTTGTTAAGAATACCTTTTCTAATTCAATCCCTTCACTGGCTTCAGAGTTTTTGTGTTAATGTTTATGTTATTTCTGTTCTTGTGAGAAACCATTATCGACTGAGGTAACCATTAATTTCTAATCCCCATCAATTTGATGGCCTTCATGGTGAAAATGAAGCAGTAAATCTTGTATGTGAATGAAGCATTCTTATCCATAATCTTGTGTGCATTTCATAATATTTGGCTACTTGTGCACTGTGTATGAAATTTTGCACACAAACAGTAATAGTTGCATGCACACAATATTCTGAGTGCCTCTTCTTTTAGTGTTTGTGGCTGAATTGATAGATACTTCCATAAATCTTGATTTTAGGAATTTACTTCATATCAACACATTCTGCCAAACTCCAGAGAAAATGGCTGTCACCCTACTTGATTACTTATTTCCACGAGAAGTACTTGCTGTTTCCAATTTGTCAGGAAAAGGGAAGCATCACAAGAGACAGCTGGATCCTCTCATGGTATTCACAACAAGTACTAAACAGATAGGTTTAACTTGCATGAGCAAAGTATTGTTATTGAAGCCATTCCCTGTGTTTATACTTTCTCTTGTATAGTGATTCTAGGTGGGCCATTACCTGTAAAATTCACTGTTTACTTTTCTTTAATAGTGTAAATAATTTCAAGTGAAATCATTTGGGAAAGGCATGAATACAGATTTGATACATGCCAGGCCTGTCAAACATCTTTGTTCTCACAAAGGAATAAAGATTGACATAGTTGTTCAGTACAGTCAAATGTTCAAGAGTTCTCTAATTGTTACTATGGTGGTTTGCATAGGCATGTGTCTACTGTGAACTTTATCCAAGGACTCACAACATACTGTCTTCAGCATTGTGTGATGTACTGTTCAAGGCAGCTAATGACTGGTTTTTACTGCTCTGCAGATTTATGGAATTAGATGTCATTTGTTGCATAAGTTTAATATCACTGAAAGAGACTGGTATCGAATAAAGCAAAATATGGATTCAAAATGTAGAACAGCTTGGAAGAAGAAAGTACGAGGATTGCCACTTGGAGGATTCAAGGTTAGTTGATGATATAAGCATATTTATATATTGAATATGTGCCTATAATCTGTTAACAAAATACCCAAAACACATATCAACAGATCAATCTCTTAGATCAGTTAATGTGTATTTGCATTTATAACATTCTCCTAGTGGTTACATGTGCCTCTTCTGTATGTACAGATTTGCTAATGTCCTCCTCACAGGGTTCCAATCAAAGTGACGGCTCTTCTCAGGAGCTGCATCAGGTAATCTCAGAGGGTGGAGAATCTCTAATTGTTGCAGCTGATTCATTTGTAGGTGATGATTCAGTCGAAGCACTGGAAACTCAGGTAGTATATACACAATATATATACAACAAAATAAGCATGCTTATCAACACTATATTATTTTTTTTGTCATGTGATGTCCTGTTGTGTTATTCAGTAACTCAATATATAAAGTTGATGACACGCTAAACATAACTGAATTATATTTTGTTGAATAGAAATACATGTTTTGACAATTTTGAAAAACATGATGAGGTAAAACGTACAAACAGCTTCATAATGAACCTACTACAAACCAAGGAACCTATAAATAACAGCTTTGCATTAGCATTTGGTTTTTAAGAATTGGCATTGTGTGCTCCCTGAAGACGGCACACATGTACCGAAACATGTTCGAGAAGCTTATTTAATGTTTGTACTAATTAAGAATGTGCATTTAGTTGGTGTAATAAATGGTATACACTGATATAAAAAATGCACCGAATGGACAACTTTCAAATAATTTGTTAATGTCTCTACCACCCTGTTTGGCATCACATGGTAGTAGACACCAATATTGATATTCACCTCCACCATGCAGGATGAAACTTTTCTCCAAATGCTATGAATATATAGTTTTTTTAAAACTAATATATTCTTTTAGGTCATTCATACCTCACAGGGTGACATCAGAGTTTTACACGCAACACCTGAACAGCTTGTTCGACTACAAGAGACACATCAGATTCAAGTATTGAGTGAAGATCAAATTTTACCAGTAAGTGTCTACAAGTGTAATATTGTTTTAATTTGCAGGCATTACATGTATTTTAGAAGCAGGTATTAAAATAGTTTTGGAAACAGCAGTTGTGTTATTTGCTATAATACAAGTTTAACAACTTTGTTATGATACACCCTATAATTCTAAACAGTGCATTTTATTAGTGCATGTGCAAGGAAGGAAAGGCATTGCATTGGTAGTGGCATGTTTTTAGTTATATCTGTTATTAATTCAGTTTTAGAAGTTATTAGTTGTAGGTTATACAGTGCTCCTTTTTGTAGAGTATATGAACAGTGAAATTTTCAGTAATGAACTGTGGCTTAGGTATGGCTTCAAACTTGGAACTGTAACACACCATTTCTTTTTGTGTTCACTAGGACCGTGCAGTAACCTGTTTTTTTGCATGGTGAAGCAGTGATAAATATGTGCCATATCATACAAACACTGGCAACATAAGTTTCAGAAAACCTGCACAACTTTAAGATAATGCTGTGTACATTTGTTTACATTTTATGAGCTGTTTTCGAGATAATGATCAAAGTCTATACTTTCTGTACCATACTGAAAGTGACATAAAACCCATACTATTTGTGTTTTGTGGGAAGAGTGCAATGTTGCAGCATTAGAGACGCAAACAATAAGCGAACATGCTACACTTACAGCATCTTTATGAATGACAGTTTGTGGTCATTAACCTTTTGGCACCGGAATTATTTTTTGAATTTTAGCACATTCTGTATATAAAATGTGAATAATACAGGAACAAAATATGTTAGATTTATGAAACAAACTGCATTTTGAAGAGGAAAATATAGAGAGTATATACCACATTTAAAATATTCAGTAACTGTATTTGTTGAATAAATATATAAAATGCAACATTTAGGGGTTAGCGGTGCAGTACGACCACTATAGTCATCGTTAGGCGTCAAATGGTTAATGTAAGGTGCATGGGCACACACACATATCTATGCCTGTTGCATTTAACTTTAAGAGACCAATGGGAAAATGTTGTCCCATTAAATGACCATACATTTCATCCAAAAGGGAAGATGTTCTGCACTGGAACTTTAAATTGGATGTCCTATAGTGGAAATTAAAATTTGATAATGCTTGAGGCACTTAACATTTAAACACCAAGTTAAATCCAATCTAACATCTGCTGGCATTATTAGGAGCTCATAATATTCTCCACTTTAGCAGGGTATGGGTTAAAAGGGTCATATGCTGAAATGTTAATAATTTTGATTTCATGCATGATTATAAGAGTTACTAACAGAATATACATTGAAAATTCAACAGCAAAATTTGACAAATCCTAATCTCTAGCCATGGTTTTGCAGTTTATGGTGCATAGTGTTCATGTATTTAAGATCAAGTTACATTTCAGGTTATACATGAACAAATAATGGATTCAGAGGACACTGTGGTTGAGACAGCTGATCCACTGACGTTGGGCTGTACAGATCAAACACTGACAATAGTAACATCGACAGGTGAAGTGAATGTGGACGTAGCAAGCATTACAGGTGACCACCAGCAGCTGGTGGAGAATCAAGATATGCATATAGAAGGAGCACAAGTACTGCAAATGGTAGACAGTGGCAGTCTGGGAGTAGTGGAAGCAAGGGATAGAGTTACAGAAGCAGGTGAATTTATTGCACTTGACTGACAATAAGGTAGCCTGCAAAACTAACATAATGCAAGTGGAATTATGATTCGCTGCAAACATCACATGAACAGGTCATTCCCTAAACACAGTTATAATGAACAAATAGGTCTATTTATCTTGAAGATTCATAGTGACTCACTTTTCCACTCCCCTGTTCCTCGAAGTGCTGTGTAAACTTAAAGTACATATGAGTTTTGGAAGTTTCAAATGCAGTGCCACACATGTATGTCAGTGTCTAAAACAAGTCAAGTTTCTTCTGCTGATTTCGAGAAAAGGCAATAAAATCGGCTACTGCTATGTGGTATCAAGGAGGTACACCAATGGTGGACAAATTGTTTTCTGAAATCAAGTGTTATGAAACCAGTATCTTAAATCCAAACACTATAAGTATTGAATTTTTCACAATTATCTGCCAAATTACAGATGCCTTATCCCATATACAGGACAGTTAAGGCAATCAAACTAATGGTTATTTATATTTATTGGCCAAGAAAGGGAAACTTTAATGGCCCCATTTTTTAATGGCATATGATGATGGTGATAATTTTTAATAAATCAAATTGCTGTACATTAATGTTTTTGTGGTACTGGTACGTAATTCTAATAATAAATGTATTTTGTCTTTAATGTCTCCTATATAGATTTACAAATTATATACAATAAATGCTTTTGTTTACATGGGTGTGAAATATAAAATGCAAGTGCTGATACCAGTCCAGTATTGTGGTACGATTGCAGCATGTGATTCATATGTGTATACAAAATACAGTGTTCATTTTTACAATATAGGTATTTATCATCCTTTCTTAATTAAAAAAAAATATTATAAACTGTCTAATAAAAATATTGGTATAGTTAAATTTATTTTGTATTATGATTTTCATACCCATGTTTTCTTAAAGTATTTCTACTTTTTCACTGTATTTATTGTTCAGAATCCATACATATTTTGGCTTTGAAAAGCTACCGTGAAGGATAAATACATTGTAAGATGGTTGGCGGTCACAGCTAGACATCCCAAAATTAAGGAAAACCATGTAAATACTTTCAATCACAATTTTCAAAGCCAGTTACGCTAACCCCCTTTTAACCCACAATACTAAAGGTATCCACAAATACTGAATTTTAACTGCATAAGTAGGAGCTCTATAAATGTGTACTGTGCAACAATATAATTAAGGTGATAAGGTGATTACATGAAGGACTCATAGCACATGTGGGTGAGATTATAAGTGGGTACAAAATTATGTTGTCCAGATGAAGAAGACTGATCCATGGAGATAATTTAATTCCAGTCAGCTAACTACAAAAGAGGAGATATTTGCACTGAGAGGAGCTGTTTAGTACAGCAGAATGAGTTTTCATAATACATGGTGTCTAAAATCCAATTATACAAGGTCTTTATTTTATCTGGCCAATATTATCATCACGTCACTGACCATTCTGTGTGGCAGCAGGCAACACAGTAATTGCTGCTGCTGAAATTTGCCATGCACTGGGGTTTTAAGCATTTTACTTTGATGCACTGCAGTTGGTATTGTAGTTTACTCAACATGCTGGAAAAGGTTTTGTTCAACTCACCGAAGTGCATCACACCTAACAAACACATTCATTGCATGCTGACATTCTGCTCATGAAACTGAAGACAGTACATTTTTTCTCCTCCAGATTGTCTTACACTTAATGCTTTAACATACCCCATTATTAAAAATCAATTGCAAGGGTTTTAATAACACAAAGAAATGTTTTTGGGTCAGCTTTTACACTGTCTTGCTAAAAACAGGCAAAGGTTTTTTGCTATAACACAGGTGTTCAACAATATAACATTCAGATGTGAACAGTAAAATGCTCAAGACATTTTCATTCTTTTCAGTGTCATCAAGAAAACATTTACCCATCCCTACTCACCACTCTGCATCAATCTTCTCCCAGATATTGAAGCAGCTGCCAACATACTGTACTAATCTTCAAATGTTATGGGTGGTAAATTTCACATTTCCATGGTCTGATGCTGTGTGTGTGTAACTTCTTAGATTGCCACAAGGTGCTCTTTAAAGGTGACAGGACTGCCCAAATGTGCAACACAGATCCAATTTCTGTAGGCTTTTTCAGTAAATTTGTAACCCTGCAATGATTAAGTGGATTTCTTCATGCCTTATTGTTAAAATTCCTCTCCTGTATGCCTTGAGGACCACCTATCACACTAGCAAATGAAAATTGTACTATGTTTGTCTATTATTAATCAACATTCTAGAACAATGACCAAATCTTTTTATTGGTGACCTCTTGGACATTCTGGAGACTACAGTGAAGCATCACCAAAAATTTTCACCACTCTTAAGTTGTCTGGTTATTGTAAGAAAACTGTCATGAAAGCCAAAAACATTCAGACAATGTCTGTTCTCTTCATTTGGATTTCAGTATTTATTTACATGTATAAGTATGCATACTAAGGTAAATATAAAATGTGTGCACGTTACAAAGAAAAAGAAACACAATCTAATATAAATCTAAACAGTAATTTTTGGCCTTAAAAACATGCAATTAATATAGTTTCCAAACAAATAATTAATGCACTACCTACCTGCCACTGTTATTTAGCTGTTCAACATGAATTCTGGAACCTACATATACACACTTCCATCTTAAACCTTTAGTGCCAAACATCATAAATATGTAACATGTGCAATGTTCAAAATTCCAAAGGTCACACAATAATATCTGTTCTTACACTGCTCCATTTAAATGTGGTCTTCTGCACATCACTACTGGCATTTAATTTTGGCATCGAAGGGTTTAAATCATCTAAATTCTATGTCAAGTAACACCTGTTTAATAAGCCTTAGCTGACGATAAATATCTGTAGGTTTCAAATAAGTGAATACTCACTGCATTTTTTATATTAACAGTCAAACTTTCTTACAGATAGTCTTCTTCCTTACATTATTTCCCAAAACCATAACTTTTCAGCCTGAAGAATAGATATATCATGTAGAAACAATGCAAAAATTGTAGACCCTTTCCTCATTATTAATATCAAAATAGGAAGCGGGTTATATTCAATTAGTATGGTCAGACTAAAATTACAGGGAACAGAAATGTCTTCCTACTTACCATCAACCTTTAACAAGCCCAGAATGTTTCACCAGTGCTCAGTATCAGTACTGGCATAGTATTATGTTATGTTTAAGAGCACAGGCAATACAGTCATAGAATTTTGTATATGCAGAGAATGGGTAGATAATAAGTAATCTTTGGAGGCAAGTACCAAAGCTTCCTACAAAAGGTTGCCTGCAAACTACTCTGTAAGGGTTGTGTGGACACAATTTCATTTCATGGGTTTAAGGAGAGGCATATTACAATTCAATGCGGAGCACCTGACCTTACCTCTAAATGCATCATATTATGATAATGAATTTGGGGCTAACACACAACTCAAATCCTAATTCCACGACTGTTACAAAACATGAAATGTATTTTCATGTTGAAGGAGATGGAAGATGTGACACACAGATAATCCAGATGGGTCTCAAAGGTTTACAAAGCAATAAAGGAAAAAATTCAAATCAGGGTTCTAGAATGCAATTCTAGAATTGTTCAAACGCCAGCTCTTTCACCTTAGCACTTATCACTGTCTGAAAAGTAGCCATCACAGATGTAGCCTACACATTTACTTTAAAAATGAGACATTCCAAACTAAAACTGAGCAGTAGTATTAAAGACATACAAACACAGACATGCACACACAAGTGTGCCCACACACAGTAAATTCAGAGCTGCCTTCACTTAAAAAGTAGATACCGGGGACCTGAGACAAGTATCATAATTAGTGCCACTTTTAAAACTGTCCTAAATATTAATGGGATCTACTGTTTCATCATAATCAAAACTCGTTTTAAATACCATGACCATAATTTACAGCATGAGACACCAGAACTGTGTTAGCCTGCACCAAAATTTAAATTTTTCATGACCCAAGCTTTAAGGAGGTAATAAATTGTGATTCCATGATGTATTCATCTACAGTTCTAAATAACTCCAAACACCATTGTCCATAAAAGTTTACTCATAGTAAACACACTACCTAGCACAAAGCTAGTCTTTCAGACTAAACAATCTTTTAACCGCACAATGTGTAGTAACTGTACTTCATGGATTATAGTTAAAATTCTTTTCCATGGCAAACACATGTGCAACAAACATAGTTTTTAGAATACTGCGAAGGATGTTTGATTCACCAATTTTTACCTACAATACACCCGTGGAAAGAATATAATCATTTTTGGAACCTTCATATATAAACCGAATAATCTGCCAACATAAACTTCTTAAATGAAATGACTGAGACTAGAGATTAACATCTAGCAAACTGGCAGTTGAACACACATGCATACGTCAAAAAAAAAGCCTATTAAGAACTACTGGGTCTTGTAGTTTATCTGGCCCATAACCTTTATCATTTCCTAACAACTCTCTTACCACACAGCACTTCGCTGATTCAGTGAGCCAGCTACCAACCACAGTATTAAGTCATCAGTCACATGGCCAAAAAACAGACACCACATCCATTCTGTTTAGCAACACTTCATTTCTTCTCATTGGATACAATAAAGGAAGGTACTGATCTGCAGGAAATCCCATGTTAGTCCAATACGTGCTAAGTTGGTTGTGTGCTGGGAGTTCAACTATGATTATTGGGCCAGTTATTTTAATCAAATTCATACAGAAATGTTTCATAAATTCTGACATTTTCAGCACCACAAAAAATTCTGTTCATCATTTACAGCGCAGTTTTGGTGACAACAGTGAGCATAGAATTGTGGCCTCCTCACTCACCAGACCTGACCCATGCAGTTTTTATTCGTGTGGCATATTACAGGTAAGACGCAGTGTCACTTTGCCAGCAAAATGTTGACTTATTAAGTGCAGAACACTGAATTAGAACTTTGCAGCGCAGTCTTTTTCTTTCTTCCCTGAAGATGGACATAGCACATTCCTCTGAAATACCGATGCCAACATACAATCCTACATAGTGTAAAAACCCAGGTTATAATATGAACTACATGATGTACATTTTATTCCAGGAGATGTTACCTTATGTCCTTTGAATACTGCTGAAAAATAAAAGCTTTCATGTGTAATACGCAGCTCACATTTGTAAAAGACACCACTGTTCAGGTGGCTTCTTGCAGTGCAAGAGACTTCAGGCTTACACCAAAGTGTAGTTCAGGATTTTGATGTTCAGGTGACCATGCATCATTATAAATTCTTATAATAGAATCAACTAGATGCATTAATATCTGAAATTTATTTTTGGGATAAAACTCTTCATATTTCGGCGAGTTCCTCTGTCCATCAGAAGTTTTTCACTGTACACACAGCAATGGTATATGTCATACAGGTATGCTGTGTGTACAGTGAAAAACTCCTGATGATGAACAGAGAACTGTCCAAAACATGTAGTTTTATTCCAAAAATAAATTTCATAAATTAGTGCATCTAGTTGGTTCTATTATAAGAATGTAGTTTAGGAATTCATTGTTCTGGGATGTTATAACAGGTTAGTAGTTGGTTTCTGACATTTTGGGACTGCCGATTGGTCCCATCTTCAAGGCAGAAAAAGGCTATTCCTTTAGACTGCATGACCCTTAAGATGGCACCAACAGGCTGTGCCAAAATGTTGGTAACCAACTACCAAACTATGCCACATAACATCCCAGAACAGCAAAGGCCTTAGGCTGCTTATGAATTTGTTAGTGTTCTCAGAAAAGAAACACTCTTCTGGGCCAAGAAGAAGCTCAAGCTGGATCACCTACACTCCTGTGAGGTAACAATTACTACAGAGTTCCAAGTACTGAACCTGCTGCCACCTGTCACAACTTGGTTGAAGCAATCAATATTTGCAAACTGCAATGCAGACTGTGAGAACCTTTTCACCAGAAAATGTAGCACTCTTATATTGCAAACAGATGCATGAGATAGTTACAAATACTATGAATAAGCATATATGAACAGCCAGCAAGGAATGGTCCTGCATCTTGGAAGCACAGCAAAGGCCTTAGTGTAATGTGCAGTACTACAAAGGACTTATGATGGATAGGGAGTATAATTGAGACAACAATAAAACTAAAAAGAAATGTCTAGTGTCCAAGGATTGCAATCTTTCACTCCAATCTGTTCTCCAAACTGATGAAGTAATGAGACCCAGTTTCAAACAGGCAGTTTGGTTTTGCCATCACCTCACATTCAGAGATAAACAGTGAATTCAAGCAATGTGATCATATTACAAAGGAGAATGCTTTACTTCTTTAATAAAACAAACAATAACTCTCCCGAAGATATGTAAGAAAATAAACATGACTCATTTCTTTTTACAAGAAAATTTTAATGGACTCATCAGTCAGGGCCCCTGGGTGTTTGACAGTGCACAACACAAAAAACGGCAGCCAGATATGGGCCTACGCCCTTCAACAGCAGTCATAGTGAAATGGAAGGATCAATTTCCAAGTGCACTGAAGATTGAAAGAGCCACACTGCCTTTTAAATGGCCACTCTGCAGCAAGCCATTTACATACCCTAACAATGGGTTAAAGTACAGAAATTTTTTAAAAATACAACTTTAAGTAACTGCTAAAACATACTACACATTTAAACCTATATTTGTATGAAGTGTACACAAGATACTCTACATCCTTGTGTTAGTTCTATTAAGTATGTATGGAATGTACATAAATTATGCATCTACCCAAACTAAAAACTGCAACAGGAATCAATATCCAAGCAAAAGTGTTCATTTTTTTAAACCCTAACTTTTGATGAGACTCGAATACACCATACTGTGGCTGAAAGCAAACATTCTACTACAAAGCTAGAGACAGCCAATTCATCTCCACCAGAAGATTCCAACATCACAGCATTATATATGGTCATGTGTAGGGATGCCAAGGTCTTATTCATGTGTCTCTTTGGAAATGGATTATACAGTTAATGCTGGGTACTTCTCCATGCACACGAATACCTTACAGTTAGATCTAAAAAAGAACCAAATGATTTCATGCATGATGATATTCCTCCACATATGTAAAAGTGAAACGTGACAAAATATTCTTTCCCACTCTCATTAGGAGTTCTGGTATCAGACTGTGGCTACCATCATTTGCACCACTGTTCAGAAAGTGAAGAAAGATTTTAAAGTGAATAACGAGATTCAAGAGTGCTATTATCATCATTTGAATGCTTTCTCAGAAACTACAAATTTCCAGAATACTGGAACACGTGTATTCCAAGGACATGATAAAGCCTTAAAAAAAAGTCTTCATCGTTTAAACGATCCTTAAAGAAAAGATTTATTATTATTATTATTATGCCATGCAAACTGTACCATTTCAAAGAATAAATTTCAGCTCCAATCTCAACTTCCCACATAAATAAATAATTCCATTCTTAAATATCTCTATAGTCTAGAGAATGCTAGAGGTGAATTTACCTTAATATTAAGGGACATTGTATATGTGGCCTGAGATTTTCAGACATTTATATATAATTATTCATTTACAAAAGCAGATGATCGAATAGGCCAACAGCCTAACCACATGCCCTCCACTACTATTGTGTACTGGCTCCAGCCTGAAGTGACTGAAGTAAAATAATACTGTTAATATAACACACATTTCTGAATATCTAACATTCAAATTTCAAAACCATTATCAATAAAAAATCTGTGCACCTTCCACAAGTTCTAATCATGTGGCCTGCTGTTAAATGAAACTTGGGATTGACTCGCGATAGAACTGACATCTTGTACAGGATGAAGATGCTAAACCATACGCACCATACAAGACAGTAAGTCTGGTTTTCCCACTGAAATAGTTTGGCTAAACAAATAACTTTATAGAAACATGTGCACAGGTATTTCCCTCATGTGTTTGCCACTCAGGATGGCCACACACACAACTCTATTGCCAGTGCTTTTTAACTTCACTGTATAATCTGCCATTAAGCAACTCAAAGCAAAATATGACTGATGTGAACCGAATGTGACATGCCAGCTCTTGGTCTGTGCTGCTTTAAGAGGTTGGTGCACAGCACAATGCATAAGGAACAATTGAAATGTATTTTTGTCTCATCACTACAATACAATACATTAAAGATACCCAATCTGTCCTTCTAAAAGAGGCAAAATTGAAGTATTTGAGGACAATTAAAATTATGTTTGCGAAGAAACAATCAGATGAAATTTGTGGAATGTTGGGTACCATTATTCAGTTCAAACACTTATCTTCCACAACACCAAGTTTATGTGAAAAGAGTTCTGAGAATGTCTGGATTTAAGAGGAAAACAAGCTTACACAGTTGCAGAACAAGGATCTTTCTAATTGAACTCTTTACCCAATGTTATCGAGATCAAAGATTAAGAATGATGAGTTATGCAAGCCATGTTCCATGCATCAGAGAAGTATAAAAGATTTCAGTTGGAAAATTATTTGGTTGATGCAGACACAGATTGAAGGATACCGTTGGTACACTGAAGTTAAAAAAATTGATTGGAAGGATGTGAATAATATGACTCAGGATAGGACCCGGTGGTAAATTCTTATAAAGTGAGAGATAAACTTCTGCATGCCACAAAAAGGGAGGGAATTTCTTCACTATGAGCAATTATCAGATATCAAGGAGTCCCTTAATTTAGTCAGCTGTCAGAACCTCTCCATTCAGTCCTCAGAAATGCTCACATAAATAACGCAGCACACAGCGGGGCACAAAAACGCTAGCAAATAAGAAGCCATCTACAATCAGCAGAAGTTCCTGCCATGTATTTGAATTTCCCATGCTTTCTGGAGCTCTCACTTTAAGAAGTGCTCAGTTCTGTCCAGCATATTTCTACTTACAATAATTACCTGTCAATTATTCTTCTTGTCACTGATATAAAAGAATTTTTACGATACATAAGTCAACAGTACAGAAGTGAACATGTTAGTTTTTCTTTTAACAGTATAATCAGCCTTTTCTAAATGGAAGTGAACTCCACATACATAATAAGCACAAAAGAAAGCTAACAGAAGTCATGCCATCTCTGGTATCTGGGTGGAAAACTCCATTATGAAGAATTTTGCTTGCAATCATATTTCCCAGGTTTCCTCCTTACCACAGATATAATATATACCTTGTGTAACACATCGGGGAAGATCTAACTACTACGTTCTAACGGACGCTAGATACATGTAATTTCTAACCCACATACCTCCTGTGAATCCTTATTTTTGAACCACTGAAAGGTACCTACAATTCATGTGAGTAAAAAACTAACAAGAAGCCAATTGTGTAAGTTCACCTACTAAATATTTTAATAAATTATGCAATAGTTCCAGTATTACATAACATAATAGTGAGGTTCTGTGTTTCAAATAAAACCGTAACTTTCTTCCACCAGTCTCATCTATGATATAGTTCAACTTAGTATTTCTAAGACTCCACAACAACCATCTCAAAAATATAACATACTGGATACCTGTACAAAGACTGCCCAGCATAGTACTTGGCTTTTGAAAGAGAAATTAAGAAAAATATTGGGTGCAAAGGCTGAGAAAAACCAAATACACTCACAAAACACTAACCAGGTATTGTACTCCATTCACATAGTCTTTGACATTTTTTTTTTCATTGGATAAAATTTATGTTCTCAGCAAGAAGTCCACAAGAAGTAACTCACCATAGGTGATACACTCACTTATTCCTTCCGACTTACGATAAAAATCATCCTTCCATTTGAAACACAGGTAATGTAAAAAAAAAAAAAAAA
>Ga0123357_10002844_pt1 | contig 19525 bp, 17 predicted proteins | sample TergutEmb28metaG_FD_89873 | JGI IMG/M metagenome (GOLD analysis project Ga0123357, IMG submission 89873) | Embiratermes neotenicus P4 segment gut microbial communities from Petit-Saut dam, French Guiana - Emb289 P4 | ecosystem: Host-associated > Arthropoda: Insects > Digestive system > Gut ...
AGTACGACACTATCACAAGCGGCACTAGACACGTCAACACGGAACGTAGGCATAACCTAAACACCCACGTGCATGCTGGTACAACACCAATAATAAGACCATTAGCAACTTCAAAAACAAGGCACACTGTACTCCCTGAAGATGGTCCAATAGGACTGAAACGTGTAGGAGAAAAATTACGATATTTTATAAAGTGATATGTTTTTAAAGTGTTAATGTGTAAATAAATATTTTAGGAGCATACAACAGTGCGATTAGTTGGTTAATATAACAAAGAAAAGGCAAACGTATTGATTTGTTTATATTAAATATCACTGGCTATTACTATTTCTATGGTAGGGTCGTGGGTTTCATTTCATTTGCTACTTAAGGGTCACACACATAAAAGGATGGAAATCTCTGGTCTAAACTAAAGTATCCCGCAAACTGATGGAGAGATTGTGGGAATGACAAAGAGCGTCAGTCAGGATAGACAGCGGGATGAGACCTAAACCCGCGACGACCTCCAGAACGCGTAGCTGGAGTGCTTCAACGACTTCCATGAATCACAGAAGCAAATCAATGAATATAATGAAGATTCAAGTCTTCTGGTATATTACGCCCTGTACAATGGTAACTAGTTATCAATCAACACAGCGCAACATCCCAGATTACGTGAATCTTCAGGTAGGCTGCTGGAGAACCTCAAATCTCGCAACGGATGGATTTCTGGGTTCAGATATGGAGTGCCAAAAGTGAGAAGAATGGAGAACGAAAACAAAGAAACAACAAGAACAAGCAATGGCTAATAAGGAAAGAAGATGAAAGAAGCTTACCTCTTCGTGTCATAGTCTGCCAGAATGTTGTTCTCCAACGGCAGCTTCAGCTCTGGGAAGTCTTCACACACCCATCTGAAACAAAACGCGCTTTTATGTGAACAAGGTCTGCACTGGCCAGACAGGATAGTGGATACTCTCCTTCTCAAACGTTCTGCACGACTGGATAACAGAATGTGGTACGATGGCGAGGGTCTCAGCTACTAGCTAATTATTTGTATAATTTTCGGTTGTTTTGGATTGTACAGTAAGAAAAACTATAGTTTCGTGCATGAACAGCAAGCTCGCGTACGCATACACCTGCAGTCGTCATGGCAAGGCGTCGCAAAACAAGCCCGCTCCACGTCTTTTCGTCTGCCTCGCATACTGTAATTACCTTGACTTGAAGGTTTTGTTCAGGCAACAGTCCAATGTTAGTGGATAGGGTAATAACGGAACTGGGTATACTTGCTGACCGCGCAGTAGCAGAAGGAACCAGGCCAGTCGGCCGTACACAACAGGACAAAACCGCCAACACTCATCATCACGGAATGGGTTCGATACTCAATGTGCTGCATCATCTGTAATAAAAGGCGACAATTCGTCCCAAAACGCCTCTCCTCTTTAACGCCACTGCTTAATCACGAATGAGAATCTGGACGAACAAACCATTCACAAATATCACTATCAAAATTGGCTTCCACAGAGTAAAACTTCAATTTTTGGCAAGTTTACAACAACAGCTTGCGGAGGAGGTTATATTACCTTCGCCATGTATGCCCGTCTTTCAGTATGTAACAATTCGAGAAACACTTAATGGATATGCAAAAATCTGATACCGGCAACTTTCGTCACCATGCTTCGATTTTGGTTGAAATCGAATAATAACAGACACTTTACATTAAGAACTAACGTTTCCGCCTACATCTCGAAAAGTGGCTAAATAATGCAGTACTTGTTCTTCTAAAAGTTGACAGTGTCATATTACAGAAAGGCAGATACTTTTCTACACAGCTGTGAAACAAAACACCCCTACGTGGCTAAATAACAGGCCAAAAAAGTTTCGAAAAATGTTAAAGGAATCATTTTTATGTCCAATAAACTTTCAACGTTCAGTCTTCACAATTTTCTATAGAATTAAAGGGAAGATATTTTGATGCTATTTTCATGCTATCTCGAAAATCACTGGATTGTGAACAAACGTTATAATTATTGGAGGCGTTTGTTCATCTGTCCCGCATGCTTCACACTGTGTATAGGAGTATCAAAAGTCAGCGACTGTGCCGTTATCTGTTAGGCTGTGCTGTAAAAAAATCCCAGACCCCCAAGTCGCAAAGAACTTTTTTTTTGTCGAGAACGGTAGAAATTTTCAGAATATTTTTACATCTGACAAGCTTTCTTTCTCGTTTTCTTTCTTTAAAGTCCGAAGTCACAAATGCTTGCGCTAGAAGATAAAACCATAAACAACAAAACGTCTGTTTAGAGGTCAACAGCCAGTATTACAGTGGCTAATTCGTGGATATTTCAGCTACAATGCAATTTATGTGGCGCGAGGTGTGACTTAGGTGCTATGTGCAATCCAGTCCACACTGATTAAATTCATTGATGGGGAATAATGTATGGCTCCTAAAATTTCCGGCTTGCTTCTCAATCAAAAAAAAAATCCGTCATGTCCAGCCGTGTGCGCAATGTTCTGTTCTTACTTTGGTCTGAGTGTGCAGTGCAGTTCAAATACAGTAAAGTAATTACGCACACTTGTCGTGTTCTATATACCGACCGCGAACAAAAATCGAGATACACAGTTCCTTTGACGGCTGGAAGTAATTTAAACAAACAGTGAGGGTTCAGTTCCTTCTTCACAGAAAACACATATATATATATATATATATATATATATATATATATATAACAACCGGTTAATGCTGTTTATGGAAATAAAAGATGTCGGTGAAAATTATATAGGACACACAAATATACGGTGTGGGGAAAATGCACAGTGCTTCTCCGTTAAAACAGGCGGTACACGGATAAAAATATGCCGCTACCATTTCCTCTCACATCCTTACTGTCTCTCCTCGCCCTTTCATTCACGATATTCAACTTAGGTACTTTCCGATTCGCAATGTCTGCAAAGGCACCCTGACCTTGCCCGTCGTTACGGTCCGCTAACAGGTATCACGAGACCTTCACTCCGAGCGACCACCGGAACTCTTGGGTTGAACGACCCGTCATAACTTGGCGGCGCAAAAACGGAATGCCCAGTAAAATCAAACACCAACAGACTAAAAATTTTAAGTTTCATTTAATTTTTATGTAAGTTCTTAAACTTAAAATAGCGAGTAATGCCATGGCGCTGCGATTCCAAAATTATTGAAAAGGAGTACTGGGGGTGAGATTTATACCAGAATGTTACTATTCAGTGCTGGTAACTAAATATTTGAAAGGTATTTATAAAACGCGGGCAGGCTGTGGTGGTTATTCGTTTGGCGAGGGTGTATGACTCAGAAATCGCCATCTGTACAAAAGCATTTACCACTTACATTAGCGTGATCTTTATATGAAACACCTCCATCGGTGTACCACTCAGATGTATATCGATGGTCACAATCACACACACAACACACGTGCTGTGTGATTGTGAACATGGACATACATTAATGTCTGTGCCGGCTCTTGTTCTAGCGGCGGGTGTATTTGCGACTGATATTTTTCACTGACATCTCGTGCCACAAAACAGGTATTAGCCCCATACCCTCAGCGTCCATTTTTTCCTTCGCCTTTCCACCCTTCCTCACACACAAGTTTCAAGATATAAGGACTGTATTTTGGACACACAAAACCGCACTTCAGATCCAGTCGAATCGAACTCAACTTAAAAAAATGGCTCACTATACAAAGAGACGAATTCATAGCTAGCTCGTACACAACGTACACTGAAAGGCGCGCTCACTTTCACACGATCCCTAGCAGTAAACCAAATACAGTTACGTGCATAAACACAACGCTTCCTTATAGGAATATGCAATGAAATCAGGTGTAACCACAAGTACTCACTGCTGACACTCAAATTCACAAGGCAGAACGATACTGCAAAGTCGCCACCGCTGAACCGGCGCAACCAATGGAACACCGTGATATTTCAGCAGCGTATGCGCGTCGGGGTTGTGGGAGCAGCAACTAGTGAGGTGTTATCTTGTTCAATTGGGGTTTATACGTGAAAATGGCACTGAGAAACAGGTTTTAAAAAGTTGTATGCTTTCTTCTGGGTAATTCCCCGGCGTCTGAATTTTGTGTGCCAGCGTTTCGGAACACTCTGTTCCATCTTCACAGGTATGAAGAAAAAACTTCATACCTACCCACTTATGAAGATGGAACACAGTGTTCCGAAATGTTGGCAAACAAAATTCAGACGCCCGGGAATTACCCAGAAGAAAGCATACAACATTCAGAACACGGCGAAAGTCTGAAATCAAGAGGTTACAAAAATTTTCGACGTTTCTAGTCCCATTTTTGGCTTATGTCTTTATGTTTATCATCATCACAGAACGTGAGAATTCTGTTTTTCTATTCTAGGTAAAAGCACGCTGCCTACTGTGTGACTGAATGCACCGGTTTCCGTCGTTTTTAGTTTTTATGGAACTTCAGAGTTTCGACAACAAGAATGGCGGATCTGTTATCAATAAACCACGCAATCTGTTACAGACTGCCAGTAATGTACCAACTCCTTTAAAGATTCTACGCCTGTGTTTACATATTCTGTAATTGTGTGCAACTAGCATGTGAAATTGTCATGAAAGCCTACACAGGAATTAATTTTCAGTTTCTTCGCGTTTAAATCAGACAGCGGTTATGTCAACAAAGATCTCTTCCCAACGTGGTTGGAACTTTTTTTAAATGTGAAAACCAATTACTGTCGCATTATTCTCCTTCTTTAGATGGATATTCCACGCGCACCAAAAACATCGACCCCTGCAGTTAGTGCGACAACAGAGATAAAGCTATCGTTGCCAGGTCACAATTTCCATCGCCTGCAAAACACTGGATGTGCCTCTCTTTCGGCCCTTGAACTCTTATCAATCCCGAGCGATGCGTCACTCAGACAAAAGTAACAATGCTTGTTGGTTATGTATATGGAACAGCCGCTACTGTGGCTAAGACGGCCAGTTTCTTCCGGTTTACAGGGATACAGCTGGTAAAAACAGATGTATTTACTTCTGGAGCTTACCTTTTACAACCATTCCAAGATGAGCCACAAGATAAAGCAGAAATAATTCAAGCGTAGTTAGCAGAATCACGAGATATAGTAACACATTTTCCAGTTAAAATGGAAAAACTATCACCTCTTATTTTCAGCACTAAAACGAAATATAGGGCAAAAATGTATCAAAAGCCAACTGAGTGAACTCATTCTCCTTAGAGATCTGCGCCTGAGGAGGTCAGAATGAAGAAGAAGAAGAAGGAAAAAAAAAGATACTATCAAACGCACACTGGGAATTTAAGAGGGACGAATCAGAAGTGTGTGAATCGGCCATCTAATCTTCCAGATGATGGTTGGTTCCACGAAAAATTCTACGAAATTTCGGTAAGAACATGGTCCAGAGCATAAACTGTATGAAGTGGACTCATGAGTATTGGTTCGGGAGGACAAAACGGCAGACTTTGCTCAACTGCATGACTTCATTAATGCCTGTAAGTTTCGGCATCATATATTCCAAAAATACGCTTCAGAACTGACACCTACAGGTGTTGCCTCTCTCTAAATTACGCTCTAATTACAGCAGGGTGTCGTTTTACGACGGGGTTACGTTCTCGAATATTTGATTGTAAATCGCATCGTAGTGAAACGAGTACTATTCAAATGGTTTAAATTAAGACAGGTTCATGGGCCAAACAAATTAGTCAAATAATTTTATAATTTACAATATTTCTTTATATTATGACATACAATTTTAATTTAATGATTCGGGTATACAGAAAATTACACAGATAACTGAAAAAATATATCAAATCACTTTTCATTTTGGTGAAGACGGCCCAACTGTTTTGATTTTCTCTTGTTTTCTTGCAGAATTTCATGCAGCATGGCTTTTATGCACCTTTTTTTACTGTCGAGCTGCGTTCCCAGTCAGGGTCGATATCACATAAACTTTCAGCTGTCATATCTACAGGGTAACTCAGGAGTTAAGGTCAATATTTCGGGATTTAATTCCAGAGCTGAAGCTGAGTCAAAAACGTCATAAACCCAAGAGTCCAATTTGCAACTGTTCAGGAGTTATGAGTTTTCAAAGTACAGTAAATGAATTAGAAAGGAAAGAGGATCATTGTGCATTTATTGAGATATGTTGTTAAATGTACAGTTACAGATTCGCCGTTCAACACTCAAGCAAGTTGTTCCAACTGTTCTCCATCTGCTTGGATAAATGTTCTTATTCGTGTGACCTGAGCACTCGTAACCTTACGAAGCACTGCAGCGTTGTTGATGCTTCTTGCAGCGCTGAGAATTCGCTGCAGTAGTTCTTCTCTCGTGTTCACCTTGTGTGGGCCTCGTCGGTGAAAAAATGTTACGAATCGTATGGGGGTTAGAATTAATCCAATGACACAATTCCAACCAGCTACACATGTCCACAGGCTCAAGATGCTGAATGCGCTGGATATAGTTCGGATACATTCCTTCTGTGTGTAATGTTCTCCAGACTCTCAGAGGTGAGGTCAGTATTTTAGGGCTTAATACCAGAGCTAATTCCAAGTCAGAAATGTCATACTGTATATGTACACTTGGGTCCGATTTGCAACGGTAGCTGAGTTTGGAGCAGTTGAAATGTAGCGGCTCATTTTACCCGCGATGGAGTCAGCAATACAAGAAACTCCCACGTATGGGATCGTGATAATCCACATGGAACTGCTGAAAGCAACTACCAACATCGCTTTTCCGTAAACGTGTGGTGTGGTGTCACTGGTGACCAACTCATGGGCCCGTACATTATCCCGCAACATCTGACAGGTGATATTTATGCCAACTTTTTGCAAGATAAACCGCCAGCACTCTTAGAGAATATTCCTCTTCAAACATGACGACAGATGTACTAGTAGCATGATGGAGCGCAGCGTCAGTTCGGTCAGGTCGTCAGGCAGTACCTGAATCATAAATTCCCAAACCGATGGATTGGTCGAGGCGGTGCACAGGATTGGTCACCATGGTCACCGGATCTGAACCCATTAGATTACCATGTGTGGGGTTACATGAAAGCTATGGTGTATGCACACAAGGTGAACACGAGAGAAGAACTATTAAAGCAAATTCTCAGCGCTGCAAGAAGCTTCAACAACGCTGCAGTGCTTCGTAAGGTTACGTGTTCTCTGGTCAAACGAGTCAGAAAATGTATCCTAGCAGGAGGAGGACACTTCGAACAACTTGCTTGAGCACTGAACGGCGAATCTTTAACTGTACATTTAACAACATATCTCAATAAATGCACAATGCTCCTCTTTCTAATTTATTTTCTGTACTTTAAAAAATCATAACTCCTGAACCGTTGTGAATTGGACCCATGTGTATATGTAGTTTTTGACTCAGCATCAGCTCTGGCATTCAATCCCAAAGTACTAACATTAACTCCTGGGACACTCTGTATAGCGGAAAGTATATCAGTAAAGTCCTTCCTCTGCATTTCTTTGGTTTCACGATCCTCCCCATCTTCATCTTCCTTCTGCTGTTCAGTCAATTGTCGAGCCAAGTCATAAAATTCATTGGACAGTGGTAGAGAGTGACTTTCTAAAACTTCAGTGATGCCCAAGGGATCAACATTGTCAAGACCAACTTCTGCTATTTCGCTTATCTCTCTGATCAGCATATCCAGATTATCATAATTTGTACCATAATTCTCGTTGCTAGGCCAAATTTTATGCCATACACCTTTCATACACGACAGTTACTTCTTCCAACGAAATTTTTGTTTTAAAAAGTTATCTTTCCAGTACTCTTTCAGGTAGACCCCAGAAGTATCCATTTGTCGTGTCATTTCTTGAAGTGACTGACGAAGGTAATACGCCTTAAAAGCGGCTATTATTCCTTGGTCCACTGGTTGGAGCGGGGAGATGGTTGGGGGGCGAAAAAACTATCTTAACCTCGAGCTCTGACGTAACATCTTCCAAGTTTGGTGGATGCCCTGGAGAGTTGTCAAGCAACGTAAGAGCCTTACGACGCAGATTGTTTTGATTGCAAAACTGTAACACACTATGGCTAAAGTGCTTAGAATACCGTTCTGAGAAGATCTAGAGCGTCATCCAAGCCTTTCTGTTTGAAACCCAAATGACTGGAAAACGAGATTTTAGAATGCCTGTCATTACTCTGGGAGTTTCGGAGTGATACACCAGCAGTGGCTTTAATTTTAGAGTTCGTGATGCATTCCCTCCAAGGAGCGGAGTAAGTCGGTTCTTGGAAACCTTGAAGCCATGCGCCGATTTTTCTTCTCTCGAGATAGAAGTTCTTGACGGTAACTTTTCCCAGTACAACCCTGTATTATCCACGTTAAAAACAACATCTGGTGGGAAGTCATTATCCATAATAATTTTCCTGAATTCGGCGGTGAACGCGTGAGTTGCTTCAATGACTGCACCGGCAGCCTCCCCACTAATTTCTATGCAATGAATCTGTGAGCGTTGCTTGAACCTTGCAAACCATCCTTTGCTAGCATCGAATGTCTGATTTCCACCTTTTTGTTGAATTTCGTCAAAAAGACTCCTAACCTCTGCAGCAATAGCACGCCGAGTGAGAGGAATTCTTTTTTGATTTAAATCATCAACCCAGTGTTAGTAATCGTTCCATTTTTTAATGTTAAAATTTCTAGTGTAACTTACATTTGATGCGCGCAATTTTGTAGTTTTCTGTGCCGACTGTTATATTTTTTCTCCGTTCGCCGTAGCTGTTGATACAATAGCCGGTGCTAAGCCGAGGGAACTACAAACATTAGCACGTTTCTCGCCAGCTTCCATGTTTCTGATCACTAACATTTTTGTCTCTAAAGTTACGGTCTTCCTCGTTCTTTTCACTCCTTTTTGCAAAATCCTTCCGATCGCACTATGGCCCTGGGGTCTGCTCAGCCTCTTACCGTACCACCATCCTGTGCCGTTGTCATGAAATCTAGGAACCTTAACTTCCTGGAACCCTCTGGGCCACTCCAGGCCTGTAACGGGACTGCTTTACCCTTACTGTATTTAATAATAATTCATGGAACTTGATTCAAAACTGTATTTTCAATTCTGCCTAAGGATTAAATAATTTTACAGTTCAAATTACCCTCACATGTACGTAATAGTATACTTTACAGGTAGGATATCTATTATAACAAAAATGTGAGGGAAAAATCTCTTTTATGCCTCCATTTGAGCGGCTAAATAATACATTTTACAAAATAAACATTACAGCATGTACCAACACATATTTAACTATTCAATGTTTACGGTCCGTCGATGGTAACTGCAGTCCATTCACGGGACCCTACTGCTATGAATGGACACGGAACAAACTCAAGCAAAATATTTTATTAACTGCTATTGATGAGTAAGATCTCTCGAAATTTGATTGAGTAATAGAGAACGGAGCACGCTACTTAAAGTAATCCTAGCAAATGCTGTTTCTGTGCGCAATAAGTTCCCTTATTACCGTCGATAACGCTTATCAAGTCCATCGAAGGCAACCTTACCAGATACGAACAAACAACATTACAGATTCAACACCAACTGTTTCCAAATATAACAAGACAGGCAAAGTACGTATAACGTAACAGTAAGACGCGTTCATGTAAACATTGTTGCAATGGAAGAGCAATAACTATTACGTATTATTAGTGTGTCGGTAGCCTTAGGTAACCAGTATGCAATGCGTATGTGCTATATCATCTGTGACCAGTCCGGCTCTACAGTATTTTTCCACATTATCTCACAAACGGCACGATTTTCAGGAAAAAAATTTATTGCACACAAAACGTGTTTTGTTTCTTATGCTTATTGGACCGTGTTTTGTTTCCTTTACAACTTTTGTCCGAAACATTTCTCATTCTACGAAGAACTGAGCGAGATACGATGAAATATGTATATTGGTCTTCATGTATAGTGTTATTCTTGTCAGATTTTAATGAAACTTGAATTTTCTCGACAGATAATCGAAAATCACTCAAATATAAAATTTCGCGAAAATCCGTTCATTGGGAGCCGCGTCGTTCCTTGCGGACGGACAGACATAACGAAGCTAATAGTCGCTTTTCGAAATTTTACGAACGTGCCTAAAAATGGAGTGAAAAAACCCATCGGTCCCACCTTCAAGAGTGCAGCTCCGCCCCTGAAGATGGGACCGATACGTTGTCCCCAAACGTTAGTAACAAAATGCCAACCTACCCCGCATAACATTCCATGGGGGATAAGGCCTCAATTACACGGCGGGAGGAGGAGGAGAAGAAGAAAAATAAGAAAGAAAAAGAGGAAGGAGAAGAAAACAATCAGCAAGAAGTCTTTGTACTTGTCATATGTTACGGCCCCAAAGAGTGAATTGTCTTCACTCACGTTGACTACACTATTCCCAACTACTTACGGTTCTAGTGGACGCTGACCAGAATCATTCGATAGCTATATCGATGGTTCAGGCGTAGCTAAGTACCGTAAAACTAGACACGCATATATGTATAACGTAACACTGTGGCACGTTCGCCCAACACTGCTACAATAGAAATGGAACAATGCATCGCGTGTATTAAGCTACACCCACTGTCGACAATATAAAAGCATGAGTGTTGCACAACAATGCTTTTATGGTAAATGTATGCTACTGGCAACAAGAGAACGCATATTTTCGGATTTTGACTAAATCTGGCACCTGAAAGATTTTCATAAACATCCCCCGTATCAAATTTAACGGAAATCCCATAATGTAAGCTGCGCTGATAGATGCTGACAGACGGATGGACATGACGAAGCTAATAGGCTTTTCCCCACCATGCGAACGCGCCTAAAAGCACGCCTCCTGCTGCAATCATAAGAAGCGAACGGCAATGAAAATAGGTTATTCCTGCAGACCTAACAGGCACATGAATGATTTCAAAACCAGGCTGCAGAGTGAAAAATGACTTACATGTAATTTGTTTACATGTTAAATCTTGCTGGAAAAAATAACGCGTTTTAAAACTGTGACACACGTCGCTCATTTTCCATGCTGCGAAGTTTCAAACCTGAAAATAATCACCATTACCAACACAATCTGCTCTGAATATAATTCATGATTTGAAGTTACAGTGCCAAGACTTCTTTCGTGCCCTCGATGTTCATAGGCAGGGAAATAAAACTGCTGCAGAACACACCTGAGTTTTACCTCGACTGCCACCGGAATTTCCGTTGGAATTTATTTTCACCGTAATGACGCAATAAAGGTCAATCGAAGGTAAGAAAACTTGGTAAAATTTGTCTGATGAACATTCAACGTCACTTTCAGTACCAATAATATCTCAAGCCCGGATCGACTTAGATTTATTACATAAGCATCATTCCCACTCCTCCAACCAACAGTTGCAAATAATACCACAGTGCGGTAAGTTTAAAATCCCAAAGCCTTCACTGTTCATTCTTTACAATGACTTACAACCTCTTTACTTTGTGTGAATGGTATTATCGAATTCTGACAAAAAGACCGGCTTCCTAGTTGATGTCCCACCACAAAGGGCTGTGGCAGCGCTGCACCGTCGTTCCAACACACCTTTAACAGAAGGGCAAGCGGGAACAAGATCTCACAACACATACGCGTTCCTCAATGCCCCCACGTCTTCACACCCTGTTATGCTACTCCTCTGGATGCCTTAAGGCAGTTTACTTGCCCGTGTTTAAGTCACAAGAACCGGCAGTGTTCTCAGTATGCAATTTCAGACAGCAGAATGGCGTAGCGGTTACGCCCCAGACTTGTATTCGGGAAGTACCCACTTCGAATCACAGCCGGAAGACAAGGCTTTCCTAAAGAAAGTTTTCCTACAACTTTTCCCCAGCCCCCACCCCACCCCAACTCCGCACATGCCAAAGACGTATCCCGTTCAACAATGACCGCTACCTTCCAAACCATTTACAACAATGATTCTACCATTCGATGCTATACGGAGTGAAACGAAATTCTCACACTAACTCTTCACAGAGATTCCTTATTACAAAAAATCTGGAAATTGTTATACAACATATGTCCTGAGATGTTTAGCTTCCGAGAAACATGTCACCGTCAAATGGTGCATGCTTTGATCGTTGGACCGAAGCATGGTTTGGAAACGTGTGTTCCGCGAGTAGTGGTATGCATTCAATTGATCGTCAAGAAGTATTTGGAGGACCTACGTCTGGGTTAATCCCAATTCTCGTGCGGAATCGCGCGACCTTCTCGTTCCACAGCTGCAATTAAGGCATTTTCACTGGCTGATGTCCGTGCACTCCGCTGGCGACCTGCCCTCACAAATGCCAGGTGTTGTATTTCCTGTCTGAGACACTGCTGCAGACGTCGAAATACATTAGCGTCTGGATAACGCTGACCACGATAATGTAGTACGAACTACCGTGCATCTGGGCCAGCTGCACTCTTACGGACACCGAAAAATAAAGGCATGCTGCAGTTATTCATTGTGTATGTAGCCCACAATCATTTGATCACAAATGATCCCTCCTGTACACTACGTCTTCATGTAAGTAACAATGCGCTTTATTGTCGCGACAAGTAACACTGCTGAGAAGTAAGTATGTCACCCTATCTGCTGGTTCCGTGTAGCCCAACAACTACAGATCTAAGGATGCACGTTGCGTAACATTTTCGACTTTGGTTTTTAAATAAGGGATCACACTACCTTGGGCTAACTCGCGAATTTCGTTTCACGCTGCATAGTCTACGACAAGCCTGTCCTTAAATGAGAATAAAACATTTCCGTACATGCTGCAGTATCTTGTTTCCTAGTAGGACATATGACGTCACGACGTCCTTGCGCCTCGCGTCACGTAGCGGAAGTAACTGCGTTTACAAGCGCGTGGGATGGGTCTCGTGAATCAGTGGGAATTACGACGTACCAGGAAAGAGCAGGAGATGATCCGGGGAGTGGGCACAGCTGTTACGAAGTCGTACAGGCAAGATTAAAGCCTAGTACACAATTAGATTGCGGCTTTAAGAAGGCTGAGGCAAAACTCTAAACGCTGCTTACAACGGTCCTGACGCAACTAGTAACGCCCCAACGTATCAGTTACTGTGTTCGAGACCGTCCGTCTGTTCTGGTGGATGACACAGAGGTGGTACGTAATATGTGCGCTTATGACAAATACATTACACGTTGCTCGACACGTAATGACATATACTCTATAGTCAGTGAAAAACACGTCCGTCGGAATTGTAACTATACTATGGGCAAAACGAGCACGGAATCGGGAATGGATTCCCGGCAGTGGCTGAAATTTACTCTTCTCTATTGCGTACTAGCTTGTTCTGGGACCCACCCAGCCAGCTCTGACAACGGTGCTGGGGGAGGTGGGGGGCGCTGTTTCCATGGCAGAGGAACAGCCCAGGCGTGAATATCTAACCTTCTGGTGCCGAGATTAGGAATGGGTGGAGTATACTTCCGCTCACCCAGCCTCTACTTACACAATGTCGCTTATCAATCGGCAGTTCTAAGCAACGGCACTGAAGCAAATAGTGATGACCTGAAAGACAGTTATCGTGGCCTGTTTTAGGGCATATGCCTGAGGGGCTTAGATTATCTTACAGGATGTGACACCGTTTATATTTTGCAAGACTATATGGTGTCGCACTTCGACTCTGAAATTGGAAACAGTATATACCCCGCCTACCAGACCACACGCTGTCACAACCCAGAATACTTCATTATGAAAACCCACCGGCATGAACGCCCTTATACAAGGCAGGATAAACCGTCTCCGTCCCGAGACTCATTCAGAACTTCCTGATTACTAACCACATCACGACGGCGACGAAAATCGTGTGATGAAACCCTGCATAATTTGGGCAAAACATGTAGGCCTATACCTGAAGGACAGAGATGTCGAAGAGAAGATGCTTTCATAATATTAAAACAGCTCTTCAAGAAACAGAGGAAAGTGGTTCAAGACACGTTGTAATGAACCTTAGGTGAATTTTCAGAACATGTGATTACCACATCTGAACCCTTTATATTTCATCTAAATAGGCAAGAGACGCAGAAACAAGAATGCACACAGTCTGCAACGTTAACGACCCGAAAAGCGTGGAAAGGAAGTGTGATTTCAGGTCAGAATACATTTGAGTTCAGGAAAGCCGCAGTATATGTCAGTCAGCTAAATAACGCCATAACGCCATGTTATGACGTCATACATTGTCGTAACCCACTTCGGCGTCGGTCGGATCAATAAGGTACCTGCTGAGGGGCGCCGGGCGACCCACGAATTTGTTTTTCCTTTAAAGCGAACGCCAACGGAGCCAGAAAGTCTGCGCACTAAACAACTGGAAAACTGAAGACGCAATGCATGTAAAAGTAATTCGTACTATGTTCAGAACTTCTGGTAGAATATTATTCTACCGTCTTTCAAGAATAGAAGGGAAGAAGGTGGATAGGATTCGTATGGTTCAGAATAGTAACCAGTGGTGTCTCTTGTGCAAACGGTAATTAACCTGAAGAGTTCCAGAAAGCGCGGGAAACTGCGTGACCACCCGACAGCTTACCACGCACACTGCTCCATGGAATTACAAAAGTTCTTGTTGGACAAGGACTAACCCTCTTGCCAAATACCAGTAAATCCATCGAGCCCACACTAAGCAGTTTCGTAGCAGCTGACACACCCGTACCTATAAGTTCAAATAAACGACATGAGGGTTCCACTAGCTCACTGACAGGTTCTAATTAAAACTACTATCAACAAGTAAAGGAACCACTACTATTGTTGTGTGCGTTTTATCCGTGGTGCAGCAACTGAACCGGAAGGTACAACACCGTATTCACAAGGTGACGCCAATAATCCGCATTCCTTCACCATAATCCTCAAGTAACGAAGCCATTTTTGGGAAGACAGCAAATGTGTTGTGTTACGTAACACACAGACTTTACTAAGACGTTCGTTACGTTCCATATGTCGTACAGATTCACGGTACACGCGTAAATGCAATTTCACTTACGTCCATAAGAAAATTAAGGCCTTTTCGGCACCGTTTTCACAAACATTCACAAATGGTCAAAAGCATTAGGTGCTAATATCTCACACCTAAGGTCACCAAACTCGTACTATAAATACACAAAGTACGCACAGAAATTCACTTACGCACAAGGTATGACTTTCACTAAGTTACTTTCACGAAACTCACAAACACTCAGTAAATAGTAGTGGCAATCTCCTGTGACGAATTTTACTAGAATCGGGCAAACAGAGTGGAACATAAAGGAACACTTCATCTATGCCCCCAAGTAAAGTACGGCTATCACTGCACGGATTTTCACCAACTGACACCTTTTCAACTCAACGGCATTGCATGTATATCATCATCACCATCATCGGCTCTACAGCCCTGGGTGGGCCTTGGCCTCCTCACTGCATGGAGATCAGCTACAACAAAGGTCACCCAAACTCCCAGATAAATATGGAAAATTCACTTGCGCCATTAAATAGTAATTCACTGGGCGGATTTGCACGAAATTTACACTTTTTCGACAAGTACTATGCCGAATTTCATGGAAATCCCACAAAGTCGTATAGTCACTTGTGCTAGGCCACAGACAAACGGACAGGCGGACGTTCTTTTACTCGTAAAACGTTCAGCTGTCACAGAAATTCCTCATCTTTCAACAGAAACCGACGTTCATAACAGCGTTTGTTAGATGTAACCACCGATACCCACATTATGTCAGGCAAATCGAGTTCACAGCCTCCCACCTAATTTCTTGAAGATTAATTTTATTTACTTCTTCAGTTTTTGTCCAGCGACGCTGTCAGTAACGCCGAATATGGCGCCATATGTAAGGACGATTCGGAGATTCGTGGTTCCCATAGAAGTGGACTGAGATGAAACATGATGTAGCTGTGGTGTGGCTGGAATTTAAAAACGTTGCGGAATAACCTGCTGTGCCAGTCTTCAAGGTACAAAAGCCCACTACCCTGAAGATAGAGGCAACAGATTCCTCCAAAATTCATGCCCTAACATCCCCCGCCCCCCCCCCCCAAAAAAAATTAATGGTCAATATGACAACAATGTATGCAAAAGGATATCGAAGGATGTGGCAGTGGCCCAGCTGAGGTACAGCCCGGGAACGTGTCCCTACAAGTGTGAAGAAAACCACAAAAGCTGTTGGTGTCACGGCTTGGCTACGAACCAGATCCCTCCCCAATAATAGATAGAAGCATCACCGCATGAGCCAACTTGCTTGGTAAGATTAATTTTAATATTATCCTCCCGCTAACGTTCAGGTATTCGAAACTGGTCTCTATGCGTGTCACGAAACAACGAAATGACCACGATATTACGAGCGAAGCGGCTACTACCTCCTTCCAAAAGACTTAAACTGGGACCAACGTACCAGGTTGTTTGTCTTTCACTGCACGGCTCAAACCAAAATGTTCTTTTCCCCATGCCCCTATATGAAGGTCGCAGCAATGGTAAAAGAGAAGGATAGCAGAAGCATAACAAATAGCAAGAAGCAAAGAACACAAAGCAAAAGTCGGAGCAAAAATCGGAGCTAATTTGAAATAAAATTTCGTGCGATGGGGATTCCCACGTATGGAGTCCACGTCAGAAGCAATGCTATCCCAGGGTACAAAATAAACGCAGGATGCCTTCATAATGTGGAGGCATTCCATGACACTTCAGGCCATGGTTGTTACTAAGTATCACATGCTGTAAGGGTGTGTTTCCTGTTAATTATTAAATACTAAATGAACTTTGGGCTCCACACTGTAAGATCATATGTAATGGGTCAGCTGGGGTTTGAAACTTCACAGAAAAGTAGATGGCCAGGCAAGACACAAACTACATACTGCTCCACGGTTTCTAGTATATGTTCTCGTCAATAATTTCTACGTCGATTTTGGAAAGTGAAATGTCCCCTGGCTGCATTAACAAGCGCTGAGCAGGATAGGTCTGGTGGTGAAGATGTCACTTCACCACCACCTGTGCACCTGCAGTGTATCTTTTCATCTGTCGATTAAACGAGGACTGTGCAACAAGGGTTGTCCTACTAGTTAACTACGCTATCGTTTGTAGAGGTCTCGGGGTCATTAGGATACTGGGAAACCTCACCACGTTAAGGTGGAGAAACGATAATAATCTACCACGCATGAAAGCGAGGGGTATACAGATGTAGAATATTTGTCTTCAGTATTTTTCATGTAGAGCATAGCACATAGGACGATTACAGTTTCAATTACTGGGGACGTTTCGAACAAAAGCCGACACCTGAAGGTCCATAACGTATAATGGTGCTTTTAAAACTTATATATATATATACACACACACATATATATGACATGAGTTCGACTCCAGGTCCTTCCAGAAGTAATGTAAGACTTTATACTTTACGTCCAACCACACGCATTACAAAATTCTTTGTGCTCTTGCTGGGAAGAAGGAAAAGAAGGAAAAAAAATCAGGGCATTAATCTTAAGGACAGTATCAGGGTTTATTTGGGTCAATTCTGACCTCGACCTCGTGAGTAGTTTTTACTTTAGAAATGCGGGGAACTTCTAACACCCCGAAAAGTCGCTATCAACACACTATCCAACAGAGCAGGGCAGGATATTTACCCACTTCCTGGTGTAAAAATTGAATAAATTTAATACATTTAATTAGTGATAGAAAATTAATAATCCAGAGTGCAGGTACTTCTTTACGAAATGTGTATGAATTTACATACTTCCTGCTTGAGGCGACTTATAAATTTTAACAATTCTTCACAGATTCTTAACTTTCTTCGTGGAAGAAATGTTTGTACAAACAAAACAGGTGCAAACAACTCCCTAAACCCGTTTATTCTCAGCGGGATTTGCACTGCTAAACTTAATAATGGCGGTACAAAGCTTGTATCTAGATATTAAAACTGCAATATATGACAAAATAAATGAAGGCATCACTTCCGAGCAAATCACCACATACTAGATACCACTTTTTTTTTTTTTGGCTGGCGTTGAGGCTCACATCTCTAAACCAGCAGACGACCTCCAGCCGGCAACACACACACACACACACACACACACACACACACACACACACACACATATATATGTGTGTGTATAAGTTTACATATGTGTATATGTATATATATATATATATATACACACACATACACACACACAACACTTTTAAGAAACACAATTTTTTTCTGTTGAAACAAATGACATGGCATTTAAAGTACGAAGAAATATTAGAGCAAAAACAAGTACTAACAACAAAGTAACTGAATACATAAAATAATTCACCTATTTGGGAAACAGCGTATTATATATATATATATATATGACGCCGCAAGAAATAAGCTACAAATGTTTCAATATAAATTTCGAACATTTCGACACACATTTAAAACGATAACAAATACTGTTGAAACGACGAGTATGTTAAATAACGGCCACACCAACGCTCTTATACGGGTGTGGGAATGGGACTACATACAACACTATGGAAAAAGAAATGATACAGCGGAGATGACATTTTTCAGGTCACCTGCAGGACACACATATATAATAATTAAAAAGATTAACAAGGTAAGAACCACATACCATTAAAAGAAACTGCTGTGCACTGCAGATGCACAGGGGCACAACACTTCTTACGAATGAACAATACACGCATTCCCAGTTAGTCTGCAACATTTAACACATCGACCAAGGACAAGACGGACAGACCAACCAACTCCAATGAAGGTGAAACAAGCATGGAATGACTTATATCCTGTTTCTGATACCTTATCATTTAACAACGCTACATCAAGTGCAGCCCAACCTCTTGAATACAGCACTGGAGCATGTAACAAGACAACTATCATTACCACTAAAATCAAGGATATGCTACAAATCAGTCACTACGACTAACAGGATGTGCAGACGACATAAATATCAAGGGAAGAACGAAAAGAGCTTTTTCTGAGATATACGAAGAACTAAAAAGAGAGCAAAAGAAGCAGGGGTCAATATCAATGTCAGGAAAAAAACAAAAGCGATGGCCGAAAACAGGAAAACAAGGTGAAGAAGAACAGAAGTACTGACAATGATCATAACACTGAAGTTGCTTAGAGTTTCAAATATCTAGGAACTGTAATCAACAACAATAATGATGAAACAGAAGAAATTAAAGCTGGAATTATTGCTGCTTATTAACTATATTTAAATCTAAACAAATTCACAATAATAAGTAAATAAGACTACATAAAACATTAATCGGATCAGTATTGTGTTGGGGAAGTGTAACCTTAACCTTGAAACACAAATGACTGAACGTATGTGCTATACCATGCATTCGCAAGACCAAGAAGATTGTCCCAATAAAAACAAAAGGGTACTGCCGACCTACACGGATTAGCGAAATTTAGTCTTTACAGATATATCACAATCGTGGATGATATGAAAATTAGAAGACTAGGGACTGGCGGATCACGTCATTTGAATGGAAGAAGACAGGATTCCAAAAAAGGTTCTTAATGGGAAGTTCCACAATGCAAATCACTAGGAAAACCAAGAACAAGATGGCAGACGTTGCCCAG
>Ga0123357_10002845_pt1 | contig 19523 bp, 12 predicted proteins | sample TergutEmb28metaG_FD_89873 | JGI IMG/M metagenome (GOLD analysis project Ga0123357, IMG submission 89873) | Embiratermes neotenicus P4 segment gut microbial communities from Petit-Saut dam, French Guiana - Emb289 P4 | ecosystem: Host-associated > Arthropoda: Insects > Digestive system > Gut ...
CAAACAAACAACTTCCACATGTTATAATTATTAATGTTTTATAGATTATACAAGGTGGTTCAAATATGACCGGGACTGATTTGTGTGTAAATCTGGTGACATCAGTCCCTTTCATATTTGAACCACCTTGTATTTTATCACTCAACAATGATCACATGAATATTGTAATCTACTAATTTTATTGAGTTTAATTTTAATAATTTGTAACTTCAGCAAAGTACAAGGTTAAGACTCACTGAAGATGATGCACATGCATTGAAACACGCAGGAGTGCTTACAATATATAAAATATTATTAATATATATGTTATGCAGTTGTTGGTCTGGATAATAAATAGATCTATAAAGTGTTTTACATGATGTACTGACTGTGTCATAAAATGACTAGGTTTTGAGAAAGCTGATAAAGTTTGATTTGTACTTCATATAAAGTAGGCTTGTACTTATGTCACACTTTTGAAAGGTAATGTTCACCCTACAACATACCATAAAGGTACAAAGAGGGAGTAGAGGTATGGTTCTACTTTTCTTATAATCTTGGTGTTAGATTGGGGATGGTGGTCAACCCCATGGCCTGGCTACTTTAACCTAGGGAAAGAACAGGTACCCATTGTGCAGGAGGTCAGTTACAATTAACCAAATTTCATCAAATACTATTCAGCAGTTTCAGAGATCAAACATGTAGACTGATAGATATGACCCCCTCAAACATGCATTTACTTTGTGCAGTTTGCTCAAAGAACACAATGGCAGATTTTTCTTATCTGTAAGCTTTGGGCATTGCTCCTACTATACTGCAGGCATTTCACATACTTCATACCCACCTGTCTATGAAGATGGAACAGACAGAGTGTTCCAAAACGTCGGCATATAAAATTCAGAAGCCAAGGAATTACCCAGAAGAAAGCATACAACATTCAGAACACAACAAAAGTTTGAAATCAAGAATTTCACTATCTGCCGACAAGACACCACTTTTAGCACAATAATTTTTATTATATAACTAGGCATTTTAGCATAAGTAGTAAATTTTGTCACTGGTATTCTGGTTACGTCAGAACTTCACAATTTTTGCTGGGATCCTATAACTTTTAGGCCAGTAATTTCTTTTCACTTCCAGTGAACTCCACTGCATACATAATCATTCCAGTATATCATTCACTACTAACAAGGAAAGTATACGGTTTGAGACCTTGCAAATTCTTTTTAAACTCCTGAGTAAAGCAAAATGGCCAAGCAGTATAACTCCATATTCAGATATTATAGAACAAATCAACACTGAAATTTTGTTTCTACTAGTTGCCAATGATTTGACATTTACCATTCCAACCATCAGTAGTCCAAGAGTTAAGGCAAGCAAATTCAAGTGTGAAGGTTTGTGATGGTTTCATTCTTCTTTTTTCACCCTTTCAACTTACAAATTTCTTTTTTAATTTTGATTCCCGTTTTATTTTAACATATGCATCAGATACCTGGATACTAACAAAAAGAGGTAGAAAACAAATAAACGTTTTTGAAAGGAAAGTGTGTAGAAGAATTTTAGGCCCAGTATATGACAATGAAAAAGAAAACTGGAGAATATTAACCAATAAAGAAATATATGCAATGGTTAATAAACCCATTATAATAGAGACAATAAGCTTAAATAGGTTAAGTTGGTTTGGGCATGTACAGAGAATGGAAGAAAATAAAATTCCCAAAAATGTATTATATATGAATTTGGAAGCAACAAGACTGAGAGGTAAACCAAGAAATAGATGGCAAGTTGAAGTGAGGGAGGATGGAAGACTAGTTGGTGGAAGAGGGAGGAAAGAAAGAGTATATAACAGAAAGGAATGGAAGAAGCTCCTGAGAACAGCAAGGAATCGTCGCATTCTGCACATGCCAATGGAATGAATGAATTAATGAATTTTAGTTATTTCCTTTCAATTTATTACAATGACAATTTTTGTACAAATATATTACTACAAATAACGTGAATGTGACACATCTCACTGATAGTGCAGCAACAAATGCAATTTTATAGCACACTACTCTCGTATTATATGTAAAAATATTTTGTATGGCAAATTATCTTTGAAGTAATATAAAATAAAATAAACAAAATAGTAATAAAAACTAAACAGTACAAATGTATGAGTTAAATAACTTAAAAAAGGAAAAAGGTAACTGATGAGGCCGAAACCTGTCACCTACACATTAGAAGTTGCTCACCTTAACCCCTAGCCTAAGAAGGGTTGACATGATCATCACCAAATCAATGGTGACTTGGTGAAAAAATTTCAATATCGGTAGTCTCAGCAGTTTATGAATATAAGGTCATACTGCTTGGTCAATTTGCCTTCCAGCAAGAGTTATTTATCCCCATAAAGTTTTGAACAAATCGGTGTGGACTCAATTGTGCACTTTCCTTGTATGTAACATCCATTCAAAATATCAGGATCCCAGTAAGAAGAAGCTGTGTTTCTTTGCCATGCAATGTTAAATTCTGAGAAAAAATGCAGTGCTTAGGGATACTGTACTTCATAATGTCATGTTCTGCTATACCAGCCCAAGACAAATGGATTAAACAAAAATTCGCTTTCAACTGACCAGTACATTATTTTTATATTTTACAGATCAAGTATATGACAAAAATCTTGTACACATACACATTTTATATGATTGGTCTGACTCAAGACAGAGACAGGTAGCAGGCTTTTGTGAATGCAGCGATGAACCTCCAGGTTCCATAAACTATGGGGAATTTCTTGACTAGCTGAGGACCAGTTAGGTTCTCAGGATTATACTCCATGGAGTTAGTTTTATTGTTTCTGAATACTGGATAGCCTTTCCTGGTATGAACTGAGCTTACATATAATACGACATGTGTTACACTTCTGCTTTGCAAATACCTATTTTTCTTACAGAGAGAGACTTATTCCTGGTGGTGCTAACTTTTGTATCATGCCTGGTTCTTGGAGTGGAAATTGGTTTACTAATAGGTGTCATCGCAAATATGATTTTCCTGCTCTACCTGTGGGCTCGACCAAATATCAACATCACTACCAGCAAGGTTAGGTAATACAGACAGGTGACTCTGTTGAGACGTGGCCTTACAATTATGTGCCACAGGTTGCTGCCTTTTCTGTTTGATCCATTGTAGGGATGCAGTGAAGCAACACTATAGACTGAAGGTTGCTACTCTGCTTGCAGTAATTTGCTGACATATTTCTCAGAGTTGATTACACCTGCGTAAGACAAAGGATCCATCATCCTCTTTACAGTCAGGATGCACCAAACACCAAATTTTAAGTAATGTGGAAGAAGCTGCTATATAAGATGTGATATTCTGTACTCCACCACCTGGCATTTTGTGTGCCCACACACCAACACAAATAAAATCTGTCAGAATCAATCTTGCCACTGTGAAATGGAGATACCAATTATACAAATATTCATCATGTGACTGCAGAGGTGTAAGCATCTGCAGTTTTGTGAGGTTATAGGCTTTAATAATTTTGTTGCAGTTCTTTCAAGACTTTCTTTGTGTTTGACATGGATTACACTTGACCACTTTGTGCTCCATGTGAAGATTTGAAATTAAGTCTGGTAGGCAGTGTCAGTCAAAATCCCAAATTAAGTTTCCTGTGATTGAAGTCCCCCACAGAGATGGTATTCAGAACCTTGTCAATCACAAACTGCCATGTTGACAGACAGTAAAATAAGGCATCAACATTTAGTACTAACACAAGAACAGTTATATGATATCAGAGCTTGAAAATTCATATCATAAGCCTCATGATTTTGAGTGCCTTGCACAAGAAACAGGAATGCAGAGAGACCATAAGGAACATAACAAAATGACCGAATCTTACAGAATTACAGGTGCACATTATCTCGTAATATTTGTGATTGATGTCTTTAGTCAGTACAAAACACAAAATATTGTAAGTTGACGTTTTCCTCTTTTAACATAAAGCTTTTTTTTTGTCAGGGGGTGTTGATTGGACATACATACACACACACACAAATAGATGCTGGATCACAAAAAATACATGTCTTATGCATACACTTCTACACCATGCTGTACAAGTTGGTGTTTTGTGCATCCTGAATGTAAAAACTATTATGGGTCCTATGTTTTCTGAAGATACAGTTCGCTCGGACAGCCATGTATGGTACATACTGCAAGCAGGCCAGTAACCACCAGTCTGTGATGTCCCTTTATCTCGCTTTGACTACAGCTAGCTAAGAAGTGTGGCAACTGCATATCGCAAAAAGGCTGCCTCCTGGCATAGATATCATATGTCTTCCCTGTACTGAGTTCTGAATTTGATGGCACTATCTACACACATCTACACCACTCTCACTGTGAACTGTCTGTTCATTTCTTATCCATGCACACTTGATTTTAGAGACAATATTAATTTTAAAAATTATAAGAGCTCTAATTCAATATTTTCTTAATGCTTTTTAGTGTTAAACTGGAATCTAGTACCACAAACAACATTTTCAGAACACACTCTGAACTGACTGTAAAATTAAAAATATTTAAAATTTAAATTTATTTAAATGTTTCTTCTTCAACAATTCTTCTCTAAAACTTCCAAACCACCTTTGAGGCATATCCAACCTCCTATTAAAGAGGAACTGGATGTTCCTTCCAGCAGCTAAAGTGGCCAGACCATAAAGACCACAATTCACCTCCATTTGTTCTGAGGTTAAGAAGGGTGGTGCTATACCTCTGCTTCCCCTATATGCCTTCACAGCATGTACAGGGTAAAAATTCATTTTCGGCACTGTTCTAGGAAACGTGTTAGTGACAATCCTTGCCTATGAATTGTTAGAAGTGTTTTTACTGGTTTCTAGAATCAGCTCCTACAATTTTATAAACCATATAGTATGAAATATTACTCACAAATGGCAGCAGGACAACTTCAAGCAATCCTTCACATGTTGAGTAAAAGTTCACTTACACTTCCCATGGAATGAGAGCATATATATTTATATATATAGCATGAGCACTTACAGGTACACTTATAGATGCAAATGGTTTAATCAACATGTAATTTACTTTGATATGTACATATCTACAGACTCCTACAGGTTGTGAGTATGTGATGGTCACCCCAGACATTGGTCTAATGTATCCAGCAGCAAACTGTATGTATACATCAGTGAACAAGGCAGGAATGAACCAGGATGGCAGTCTCCTGCCAGTTATTATTAACTGCACATATATTAAGGGATTGGATTACACCATAGCTTTGGTAGGTTCTTACGACTACTAGCAGTATGAGTATACTATTGTAAGCATTATAAATCATATATTAAGTGACAGTTTATTATGTGCATATATTGATAGGATATCACCTTAACACATGGTACTGGAGTTTTTGTACTTGTTTGTATTGAAGTGTGTGTGGTGTATTTACAATTTCCAAAAGTAATTCCATGTAGACCTACATTTATCATATGGCTGAATACTGGAAATAATTTGAACTATATTAATTATGAAACAAAAAATCGTACTATTTGTTGAATATCATAATAATTTTAGATTTGTTAGTGACCACCTTAAAAACAAAGATATAACATACACCACATCACATAAAAATACTGTGAAACTTTACTGAATATTAGCACTTTACTTCCTATTCTGTATTTTAAATGTGTACCATTTCCAAGCTTTTTAGAATGACAGTACACAAGGTGATGCTCAGGGTCAATGTAACACACACAAACTTCAGAAATTTTAAGACTGTTGTTTTTGTAAAATTCATATGTGTTTCTATGGTGGTTATAATGTCACAGATTAACTGGTTGATAAGACTGAATGACAGGTATCACAAAATTTTGTATGTAGTGCTCTTCTGTCTATATATTACATAGTCAATAATGTATGACTGCAGTATTGATTAATTCCCCAGGTCTTGAAAGCGATTTACAGGACTTACCAGAATAGACAGCAAATACTGATCCTTTTTAATGTTAAACCAGAAATTAAATTAATGTTGCAAAATACTGATGTGAAAACATTACGTTGCTGTGACTCAGAGGGAGAAATTATGGAAATTCTCTATGGTAAGAAGAACTAAAAATTTCATTTTGTTATATAGTCTACACTACATAGGTGTCACAACAAAATAAATTTGCAATTCTTTACTTCTTGCAGGTGAAAAAATGGATCAAGAAAAATTAGAGACAAAGCCACTTTTAGAAAAAGGCACTTCAGAGCATGAAGTTACAATTGAAAATGACATGAGCTCCAAAGAAGATCTCAATCAGTACTTTCTGAAGTCCACTGAATCGTCTGTTAATGAATGTGCAGAGGACAAAAAGCAGTAATATACACCTGTATAAGAAAAAGGGTTCTCGGCATGAATTAATCCAGTTGCAGTCTAAACACATTTGTTAGAAAGTGGTTAAAATATTTTTAAATAGACTGAGAGTTTATTCAGTAAGGCTTAATTTGCACACTTCCAATAACTGGCCAGAATTAGATCCTATGTATTGCTGGAACAATTTCAGATTGTTACAGATAAGGAGTGATTTATTTACTGCATTATAATTTGCTCGTTAAAAGTTTCCTTTAAGAAATGTACATATTTGTACTGTATGTAGAGGTTTATTATGTACACAGAACTAAGATGAATCTGTGAATCCACAAGCACATTTGTACTAATGTTTTATACTTACATATTGCTTAGTGCTCAAAAATTTTGTTTTTGTATGAAAATTCTTACACAGAATGTCCAATTGCAGAAATTCTCCTCTTTGCCATTGCCAGGGGACAGCATGACAAGTCCAAATAAAGATAATCATTTTGCCGGCTCTCAGTATTGAAGTCATGAATTTGGAAGTTGTTATGGTAAGGACTTCTAAATGTGGGAAAGGTAACAATTAGCACACATCTGGCAACACTGCTGAGAATGAATAAGCACATTTACCTTTCACATAGCTAGAGTTTCACTTGCGTGATACATCATTTGCTATTTGAATACCTACACGTATACTAAAAGGAATATGTGCGTATCATCTTCTTCCATGGACTCTGCAGAGGGATTTTGGTGGCACCTGTCTGAGAATGTGAGAGTCTCCAAATATCAAAACTTTTAAATGGTAGCAGAGCTAATAGGCTGCATCATCAGTGCTACTGGCAGATAAAAAATGACAGTACCGTTATTTACAGAGCAACCACCTGTAGTACCCTTTAAATACAGCAAGAACTTATTTGAGAGAGGATGGTGGTTATTTTAAGCAATTACTAACTTAAATTGTTTTTTGAACTTATTTCCAATAACAAATTAAACTGCCCATTTCTCTTTCAGTACTGGAAATAAGCAAAGCCATTTCCCTGAACTTCCAACCTGTAATGACCTGTCCTGAATTTAGGTGAAGTTAATATGAAATTACGTAGGTTTCCAGCTTCTTGAAGAATGGTGGTTGTTTTTTTCACACCATGCAGTAAAGTTTTGACATTTCACGAGAATGTACTGTTTCCATCTTCAGGATGGAATTCATATGTGGAACACTGTATATGAGTAACTTCATCAAATGATTTGTTTTATGGACCACTGAGCTCCAAGTGGGTATTGTTGGAAACTTTCTTGCTGCTGAGGTCACTGAAAATGAGAATAACATTCATGAGAAGTACAAATTCAAACACAAAAGTCCAGTAAAGAAAGATGTAGATTGATTTTCAGCCATTCTTTATTATTATTATTATTATCATCATCATCATCATCATCCTTGTTATCATCTTTATGCGGGGTATGTACAATTATATACTGTAACCGGCCACTAAGAAGGTAAGAAGACAAACTGTTTGTCTGGCCATTAGCACGTTTATATTGAAAAGGAAATGTAAACTTTTATTTTTGGTTTGCAATGTATGGAGGGATTTCGGTAGTTAAAATTCCTGAATGCTCTCAACATTTGCACCTGGCAGGCTATATGGGTAGAGATCTGACATGCCTCTTTTCCATACAAGGTTAAATTCTCTTGCTTAGTTGGTGGCTAGCTGTGCGCAGGTGTTCATTTGTTGGAGATGTTGTTACTTGGGTTTTTTCTGATGTGGCTTGCTTCTTTGACAAAGGGGGCAGACATAGAAGAATGAGCATACAGTGCAGTCAGTTGCGAGATTTCAGATAGTAAAGAGTTACAAAACAAGTAAGCGGCTTCTATTCACCCTGAGAACTAATTGTGCTTATGACGAGTTTACAAAGTATTGTAACCCAAAGTCGGGCAATTTAGGCAGACAGTTACAACAAAAGAATTTGGCGTCCAAATCCTGGGACATCGAAGAGGTAAATATCATCGCTTATTCATTGTTTTGAGGTGGGAACAAACACCAGCGAAGTCATCATGACAGTGCCAACAGTGGAAGTCGCACCAAGACAACCGCTAGTGGTGACGAAATCCAGGAGCAGTTTTGTGATGAAACCGCGGAGAGGAAGCCTACAAATCAACAGATAGGCTTCAACAGGTTTACCACATGGACACTACACATCATAAAATCCAAGTCAGTGTTCATGTGACAATCCAGTCACTTAGGAACCGACAGGCATTAGAAGAGACTGAAGAAGCATCTGCAATTAATGTTGAGAGTGAAAATTCAGTGATGAGTGGGAGAGAGGTAACAACTTAACAAGTGTAAGTGAGGGAGAACAGCAGGGAGATATGGGACAAAACCAGGAGAAAAGACTTGTTCAGTAGATTTTGGAAATGATGGGAGAAGAAAGGAAAAATAAGAAGGAAATTCTAGACAGTTTGGACATACGGAATGAAAAATTTGTTGAGAAATTAGAGTTGAAAACTACCAATTGCTCAAAGGACATAACTCCTCTCAGGTAAGAGACACAACAGAGGATCCAAGTTGTAAATAGTAAATTTAATAGCTTAAGTAGTGGTGTGTATGAGCTTTTGGAACTGCAGATGTCGGAAACCAAACATAACCACAAAGAAATGTCTAAAAAATTACATGAATCTAGGAAAGAGGTAGGAAGTAAATTTCACAGTATTCGGTCAGAAATTGTAAATCTCCGACAGGAATTGATTGTAGATATTTTTTGTGTACTGGAAGAAAAGTTGGAAGTGAAAATTAACGAACTAATAGATTGCAGACTGGGCAGTTGGAATCCAGTGTAGATCAGATGAGCGAGAAGGTTACTACTGTATGCGGCACTTACTGTCAGCCATCAGTTGGCATAGAGTTGAATCCTGTGCACTATATGACAGCCACACTAGATTGACTCCAAACTTTGTTCCATCAACTGTGTCATCTTCAGTTGCGGTGCCTTTTCTAAAGTCAAACTGGTTTCCGACTAGTAAGTTATTAGTATTTAAGTGTTCAGTTACTCTAATATATAATGCGTTTTCAAAAACCTTCAAGAAGGAAGTCAGTAGTGATATGGGCTTGTAATTATTTGGGTTCATTTTGTTTCCTTTCTTGTATGTTGGTTTTACAATTGAAAACTTCATATGGTCAGGAAAGATTCCTGACAAAATGGACTTGTTACAGATGTGAGTTAGTGGTGAGCATATGTAAGTAGCACTAACTTTTAAAGTTTGACAGAAATTTTTTCAAACTCATGCGAGATTTTGTTTTTGATGCTTTAATTATAGATATAATTTCCTTAGTTGAAAATTTCTTAATAACCAAAGATGGGGGTGGATGAGCATAATTTTGTTCTAAATAATATTGGGTCATAAAACCTTTGCATTATTTTTTTTATTATTTACTTTATTCTTATTTATATTGTCAACTATGGATGAGAAATAGTCATTGAAGGCATCAGCTATATCTTGTTGGTCTTTTAAGTGTTTATTGTCTATCAGTAGTTCTCGTATGTCGGTGTGGGAATAATGGTTATTAGTTAGCTTCTTAATGATTTCCCAAGTAGCTCTACATTCATTGTTCAATTTTTTAATTTTTGTGTCATAATATAATTTTTTTTTGCCTCCTTAATTACCTTGAGTAATATTTTACAGTATGCTTGATAGTGTCTTTTTAATTTCTCATCATTGCTGAATTATGCGTGTGCACAAATGGATGGATTGTATGGAGTACCAGAGCATGCACTGTATCGTCCTGTATTTTGCATACTTGTAAATAGTAGGTCACAGTCATAGTCCACCTTCAACAAAATACAAGATGCATGTTTGTATATACTGATGAAATTTGCTATGACATATCAAAATAACAGAATTTTAACTACATTTTACATTCAATAGTTTTATACTGATGTGAAGATGATACAAAGTACACATTATTTTAATGTATAACCAGTTATACAGCGCATTGCTCCACAGATTGAATCTAGCTGAGACACACTATATATGCAGACATTACAAATATAATTCTGTGTATTGTAGCTGCTTTTTGAGGAACTTGGTGTGAACTCCCTGAAGATGGAGTCTTAATAAAGCTATATGATAATGTGTATTATGTATCTGGCTAGTTTCATAAAAGAAAGTAAGTTAGATTAAAAATTCACGGAATGAACAACTTTAAAATACCTTACACAGAATTTAACATTTAAAGGTCCATGCATCGCTAATATATTCATAGAGTACAACCAACAAGATGAGGCGTTTCTCAGTTTATTTATTTCTGTAAGATGCTCTATATGTTTCAGACGGTTTTTCCATCCATCATCAGGAGCCTGGCCGGGCTAGCAGCAGGTACCAGTATTTGTCTGACAAATACCTGATGCTGTATATGTAGTTTTCAGCACCTGATGATGGAAGGAAAACCCATCTGAAACATATAAAGCATCTCACAGAAATAAATAAATTGAGAAACATCGCATCTTGTTGGTTGTATTCTGCGAATACCTTACACAGAACTTCGTCAAGTGCAGTGGAGTGTTGTGTAGATGTTCTCTTCCTGCTTAACTGATAGGTTCTGCCCCACAGTTTCTACCTTATATCTCCAAACAACATTCTACGAGCAGCCGTGGTATGCCGCGCATAGGGGAGGTTTAACAATTGAAGACGGTAACTATATGAACGATAGCAGTGAAAGTAAACTTTATAAAGTATAATAAAAAGGCACTACAGCGTATGGCCAGCACTTATGGGTCAAGCAGCAAGAGCGACATTACATACCTGAATTCAATGCACTGCTGCAGGCTGTAAGGATGTGTAAAAAACTCTTCCACTGCGATACCAACTAACTCTCCCCAGAACACATTTTGCATGACCGAAACACGTTGAGATTTATACAGTTTACATAAACACGCAACGTTGATGAAAAAATGAAAAAAGAACAAAATTCTATTGCACACTAAGAAAACGGTGCGAAAATTTGTCAACAATTATCAGAAATTATTTTTGTGACTTTCGTGAAATCATGTCAGACTAGGGGAGATGCCAGATCATGGAACTCCATATTTGGGAAGTGTGACCTGTATTTACGACAAATAGGAATTGCATGTACGACAACGTTAAAAATAGATTAATCTGTGGAATGCTTGCTGTCACTTACTGAAGAATAGTTTCTTTGCAAAGTCTTATTTAAACGTGTAAATGTTAAAATTTGAAAAACTCTGTGTGCATCTATGGTTGTTTGTCTGTTTGTGTGTGTGTGTGTGTTTGTGAGTGTGAGTGTGTGTATGTGTGTGTGTGTGTGTGTGTGTGTGTGTGTGTGTGTGTGTGTGTGTGTGTGTGTGTGTGAAACACCGTGAAAATGGACTTTATTATTTGACAGCACGGAGTCCCAGACAATACAATTATTTAAGAGAGAGGACATAATGAAAGGCTGGAGAAATTTTAATAATAAGGAACTGCATAATAGAACTCCTCACTAGATATTGTTACGGTGATGAAATCTAGCTAGTTTAGATTCATCTGGAATGAAAAAAGTATGGGAAAGGCAAGAGTATATTAACAACTTTTAGCTGGAAGTATCGAAGGGAAAAGACACTTGTGGAAACCTAGGCCTAGATGAGAGTATGTTATTAAAATAAATCTGATGACACTTGGGTGCGTGAATATGCAGGCTGGAATTGTATGGTTTAAGATCGCCACTTGCATGCTTTCATGAAAATGGCAATAATATTCATGAATTTCCTGACTATCTATACGACTATTAGCTTTTCAAGAATGGTATTTTTCTGGTTTGTTAGTTTTTCTCTAATTACGAAGACAAAACCTGATTAGGAAGGAAAATAATAGGATATTAATTTGTTTAAAAACGTATAAACCTGATTTTATTTAACGTTGCGATTGTACGTTAAACACTCATATTTTGCATTTGGGAGGACTCAGGTTCGAACCTAGGCTACAGATTGGTTATGATGGTAGTTGTGTAATGTTTTAAGTCACTTTTTCTAGACGAATGTTAGGATAGTTATTTGCCTTCTGTGCTTTGCAATTTAACATTCACAATCATCCTGCAATTTTAACATCATGAAAATTAGTTCTTTTTCGTAAAGTATTAAAGTCAAAGCCGGTGAACAAATTTAGCAATATCTAGTTTTACTGCCATAAATTTATGATGCAACTACAAGTAGGATTTGCATATAACATTTTCTGCTTGGTAGGCAGACTTTTAGGTAACTACAATGGAGAAGGTTAACATATGTTAGCCGTATTTTAGAATGAAGTGCAGTGTAAATTTCGGTTACCTGTAACGAAATTTGAGGTTTTTAAAAATCGCGCCTTTTAAAACAAAGTAACGTCAAATAATCAGCTGAGTGCTGTATTGAAACGAAGATGGCAGAATGGTTGGCTGTTGGTTTGGAACTGAATTTTACTCTTCAACTATGCTATTTTACTGTAGTGATATAGGCGTAATTGTCACATAATTTGTGTATAGTTAGTTTATTTCGTGACAAAATGGCATGCATTCTAAATATTAATCACAATGCTGAAGAGGACGACAGCAGTATTGACTGGCAGCTACCCATCTCTTTCGTGAAGAAGCGTCATACAGAGAAAATTGAAGGTGCAAATGCCATAACGCAGACATGGCGAATGAAAGAAAGGGTAAGGGTATTCATATGCTGTAGTATTAACCCGTCCCTGCCAACTGAGTGGCATTATTTGCTGTCTTGCTGACTGTTACGATTTGTTGAACATCTTCCAGTGTATCACACTGTACTGCAGTGGCACTGTAATTCCATTATACTGTGACCAGTTATCTGTGTAAGTTGGTTTCGTTAGTGTTTGGGCGAGCGAAATTAAATCCCGAAGCCCCATTGGCAGGTTAGAATCGTTAAGGTAGTGTTAGTACATGTAAAGTTCGAATCCAGACATGGGTACATAATAAATTTATTCAAACATACATAAAAATTTCATGCTTTGTGTTCTTTAGAATTGGTCCGAAGGTTATACGGTACATGCAGTGAATGGATGTCAAATTCTGATGCATTTTGTTTCTACTGAGATATGGTGAAATTTTCAACACTGATTTTATATGCAGATGAAGACTGTGAGCGTGGCCCTGGTTTTGTGCCTCAATGTTGGTGTTGATCCTCCAGACATAGTTAAGACACAGCCATGTGCCCGGCTGGAATGTTGGATTGGTAATGTACATTTTACAATTTAATACAAAAAATGAGTTTTTTTTTTAATTTTTAGCCGGTATAGGAGATGAAAGCAGAATTTTAATAATTTTATTGTTATTAAATGTGGAATGCTGTTATTGTCATCATATTAAGCTAACCATGTATAAATTGACGTAAAACATCTACTTCATAAGCTCATTTTAACATAACCACACTATAAGTGCAAGATTTTAGATTTTGACAGGGGTGTTGAAGGTTACAGTCTTTAAGACTGCTTCAAAATGCTAATAACTTCATCAGTTAACACAGTGTAGCATCTCAGACAACTTGAGTCTTCTTAACCACACAGATTTAATGCAGTCTGTATTTTAGAATAGGTTCAGAGTTTGTGCCATGTACATTTTATAATGACAGAGTGGTAAGGTGTAACATATGACAAACCATGGAACTGCAAGGACTGCTGATTCTTTGATCATGTTTGTACATGTATAAACATTTTTTCCCTACATTTTACTGGTTGAATATGTGCCATGATAAGAAGTAGTCCCTTCTATTAACATTATGTTACATGGTGATAGTATTTTTAATAAGCTGCACTTTGTAGTCACATTCTTGAATCAGTTGAGGACACAAGCTCAACCAGAACACTTACAGGGGATGGACAAAATAAAGGAATAATTGGTGAAAGGTACACATTACTTTATTCATACAGAATTGGGCCACCATTAGCCTATAACACAGCTTGTATCCTAGCAGTAGACTCATATAGTGGAATAATGTACCACTCTTAATGAAGAACATTGTCTAGTTGCTTGATAGATGGTGGAAGAGGGAATCTTCTTCTCACCCTGCTCTCTAAACCTGACCACAGTAGTTTGATGATATTTAAGTCTGGTGATTGTGCTGGCCAGGGAAGATGTTGAAGTGCATCTTCGTGCTTCTCAAGCAAGACTGAACACTTCTGGCTGTGTGTATGGGTGAAATGTCATCTTAAAAAATGGCATCATTAATAGGAAACAACATCAGGACCATAGGATGCACTTGGTTACCTAAAATGTCCACATACTCACTGGCAGTAATGTGACCATTCAGAGTAATTATAGGAACAGTAGAATACTGATGCTGCCCAAATCATCACAGATCTGCTTCCATGTTTCACAGTTGGAACCAGGCATTCAGGATTATAGGCTTCCTTGGGAATTCTGCAGGCATAAACCTGGCCTGATGTTGGGAACAATGTGAAGGACAACTCATCTGACCATGATACATATTTCCAGTCATCAGACATCCAGGTTTTATGATCATACACCATCTTTTTCACCTTTTAACGTTGTTTTCAGTAATCAGTGGTTTAGCAAATGCAACTCTACAGTGGATATTGGATCTGTGAAGATCTTGTCAAATTGTTTTTGTGGAAACAGTATCTTCAAGATGAATATTGAGTTTTCTGTCACCATTGCTGCAGTAGTTCTATGATTTTTAGACAAAGTTCTCTTCAGTGTATGGTGATTCCTTCATTTAGTTTTGGTTTTCAGCCACTATTCCTCTTAGCCGACGATGTCTTCCCATGATTTATGTATGCTGTCATAACCTTGGAAATTGCTGCTCTGTATACACCTAATAAAGTGGTCATTTTGATTACAGATGCTCCAGATAAACACGCACCAACAATGTGTCTTCTTTTAAAATCTGAAAAGTCTCCCATTTGGTAGTAGTTTCATATGAACTGTTACTGAACACAGTGTGCAATGCATTGACACTGGCAATACATAGTGTAAACAAACAAAAGAATAACAAAAGATATTCATACCTGATGTTCTTGCAGTGCAGCTAACACACAGTTTTATTACTATATTGTGTAGTGTTTCCATTATTTTGTCCATCCCCTGTATATGTCAGGCTTTTTTTTTCCAAATGTTACACTGATTTATAAATTCATTTGTTTGCGATGGGGTATGATCCTGCAGAGGCTGTAGGTCAGTGATATTTCAGCTCTGTAACTACAAGGTATGTTCATGGCTACAAAAGAACAAGAAAGGAATAGTGGAAGTAAGTGTTGTTTTATATCAGAATTTTATTTAGTTTGATTAGTTTGAGGTGGTGCCACGTTGCTGGTATATGTAGGGTTTGGTGTAGACATTAGTAGTTAAGTTGTCATAACTGATGTATGGCACATTAGTTATTGAGGAATATATGTGTACTTTTCAGGTTAATCATGTATGTGTGTTACTGTTGGATAAGTAGTTCTAATATGAAAGCTTTTACTCCATTATATTTCTAAAGATGTTTACAGTTCTTTATTTTGATTTTATATGCCTTTTGGAATGTTTTTGATGATAAAATTATACAAAAAATTGTGTTACCTTGTAAGAGTATTTTCATTGTGTATTAATAACTTATGATCTATTAGACATGCACATGCAAGCATGCATACATACACAAAGTACCAGCAATGACAGTAGTGGAAGATTAAGTTTGTAGTTGCTGCTGTATAAACCAACAGAAGACAAAAATTCTGTTGCCTAAATTTTTTTAGCTGGTGTCTAGGTTCAAAGAAGATATATAATATCCTGGGCCTGGGTCTAATGTCACTGAGGCAGTGCAGCAGGTAGAATAGGTCTGTGTAATTTTTAGTATATGCTTTTGCCTTTTACCTGTCTTGAAACACTTCTTTTGCATGTGTGTTAATGCCTTGGCATGTACATTAGCTCTTTATTTTTCCTTGCAGATCCATTATCAATGAGTCCTCAGAAAGCTCTAGAAACAATAGGTGCCAATCTTCAAAAACAGTATGAACGGTGGCAGCCACGAGCTAGGTATAAGCAAAGCCTGGATCCCACTGTTGAAGAAGTAAAGAAGTTGTGCACATCTCTTAGACGTAATGCCAAAGAAGAGCGCGTGTTGTTCCATTATAATGGCCATGGTGTTCCTAAGCCAACTTCTAATGGAGAGGTTTGGGTATTCAACAGGGTGAGTAGGCATGTAACATCGTGTGGGTACACATTATCTCACATAGACATAACAAATTACAATGCTCCTATCTCCAAAGCTAATTTGGGAGTTGTAACCAATCACATATCTTAAGGAAGGGAACAGTATAAATTTTCTGTCAGGCAGGAGCCTTATTTCTCCCTCTGGCCACAGATTGGCACAGTATCTGCAAGTTGAACAGAGTGACTGCTGTGCAAGAACAGATGCAGTTTTGTGAAGATATTATCATATGAAATTTGGGCATTTGTTATAGGAGTGATACTGAAGTAAGCTCACCAAGGAAGTTGGGTTTGCAGGAAGGGTTGGCTAAGTGCCCAAGATATGAGTGTAGAATTAGTTAGGGAAGCTATCCAATACTGTGTGTAGAAGTCTGTCAGTTAGCCAGTTGAGAGCTGTGGATGTTGCCCACAGTTGTGTGACAAGTTCTGAAGACAAGTTTGTGTTTGAAATTCCATAGACTTCAGTTTTTTGAGTTGACAGAGACAAGTTTCTTTAACTTCCTATGTTGTTTTTGTAGAAAATATAACAGATGAATAAATTGTCATGTTAAGTGTTGTTTAATGGCAGGTAGAATCTGGTCATTTTATCACAATATACACATTTGTACTGCAGGGAATCCAGACCTCTCTGTCAAGTTGATGTGAGACTGCACAATGGTGAACTCTTTCTGTGTCATTTCATTATATTATTGTAAACCCAAGGTATTCATTCAAATGGCTACTATTTCCTGAATACATAAACTAAGAATGTAACATTATTTGGACAAGGACACTTCACTAGTTGTCAAAATGTTGTTCCTAACTGCAGGTTGCCCAGGAGGTTTTTCACACTGAACATTGCATGTGACAAATTACTGTCTGAAATGTATTGTCTGCAGTTGAGAATATTTAAGTATTTCAAGTGTTAGACTGCTGGACCCTGAAGATGAAGGCACAGTGATCCTTTGAAATGGTGGTAAATATTTGCCAATCACAATACCATAACATCCTGGAAGACGTGAATCTTCAGCATCATTGCTGTGGAAACCTCGTCTTGTGAGAATATTTTTGCTCTGATGAAGTGTTTTTACAGAACCATTGCCTTATTTCTCCTCTTGCTGTCTGTTACCAGTAGCCTTAGGATGTGCTACTTGTGCTTGAACTTCCAGCTTTAATAGCTATAATGTTGTCATGTACAGAGTATCCACAAAAATATAGTTGCACTTTGTTGACATATGTATCAACAAGCAAATTGGACAAACATTAACCTTTAAAACCCTGCCATTTAAGTGCCCCATAATGTCAGCAGACCGGAATTTTCGCAGGAGATTGAAACTTTGTTGCAATAGTTAGGATGATTTTGAATATCTTGAAGAGTAATAAAGATAGATCTATACAGTAAATTGCATTTAATCAAGTAAAGCATGGTTGACAATGTTGTGTGTCTCACTGTTTATTATAAAATGTTTTCAGTCGGCACAAAAAAATCAGTTTTCTCAAAGAAAGAAAATTTGGTAGTAGATATATTTTGTTCTCTGTAGCCTTAAATTCAGGGTTATTTCTTGTGAGTTCTTCTCCATTGTCCCAGGAAAAGGGTTGTGTGAGGGTCTGCTGACAAAGAGGTTTACAACCACAAGGAATTTGACCTGTGAAAGTGAGCATATTGTAACCATTTGGTTAGGTTTGACTCTCTTGACATTATACATTAGTCCTCATGTAGATTTATGAGTCCTCCAGGGTTTCACTATAACTGGGGGGGAGGGATAATTGGTCGTTTTGAAGGCTAGTTTGACTTTCTCACAGCAGGGTCGTAAATAACACTCAAGGTTTTCTGGAGCAGGAAGCTTGTCCAACTGACACTTTGTAAGGAACCTTTTGTAGTTTTAGGACAGGATGGACCACGAGACACTTGACTTTTGTTCTGTTTTAGTATGGTCCGAACATAACTGACTGCTAGAACACTTATTTGTATCATCTTTTCGAGCGTGGGAATAAGAAAATCACGAGAGAAGGTTAAGTTAGTGAGGGACAAGAGTTCAACGCTAGCGGTAGCACCCAAGGGAGGCAAATGTCGTGTGATAGTCTTGTAACTAAAAACAGTCGTCGTGGTTACTTCAGATTGCTGGCTGCAAAAATTGATGTTAAATTTGAAATAAGTGGTAAATAAAATAAATGATCTACTGTCAGTTGCTAATGGTGACAGTGTGAAGTCCGTCTGATACAGCTTACACGTAAATATTCCCTGAGATAGGACATGAAAACCGGCAAGAACTAGTTAGGTCTTTGTATGGGCAAGAAAGAACGGTTGCAGTATGTTTCTTGGTATTTTTACCAGTATGCCAGTCATCAGTGTCTGTTGCACAGTGCAATGAAATTATCGCTCATGAAATTCATTTGGTATAAGTACCATGGCTCACAGGAGAATTCTACATAATGAAAACATTGAATCCGAACTTAACTGTGATATTGATTCAGATGACTATGTTGAAGACACAGAATCAGATGAGGATGAATATTATTATGATGAGGAAGAACAACCATTACCACCAGTGCAATGAAAACATTAGGAAGTGGGAATTACAGTCTCAGACTGACCAGACACATGTCCATCAGTTTCCGGGTGGTGATAGAGAAAGAAGCAGAATAAAGCACCACACATAAATAAGGAATTGTAACCTCTGAGCTCTATTTCACATGTCTTATTGATCTACTGTTGACGGAGACTAACAGATACTTCTACCAATAATTGGACAGATGTAACAGAACACCAAATCATCTTCCAGACCTACTGAATTCTGAAATGTTTCTGTTTTTGAGCAATTATTGTACACTCAGACCAACAAAAATCCATCGGCGTGATATTTCGTATGTCCCGCTCAGGCAGTGACGTGCGGTACAGTTGCCATCATAATTCGAGTTGTTTTTCTTTCCCCATATTTGCGCAATCGTGGTGTTTCTCTGTCTTCCATTCATTAAATCAATCACACCGCGTATATATTAACCGAAAACAAAAATAAATTTGCTTAATTTGAAATTAAAACATTAATTAAACTACATTA
>Ga0123357_10002846_pt1 | contig 19512 bp, 16 predicted proteins | sample TergutEmb28metaG_FD_89873 | JGI IMG/M metagenome (GOLD analysis project Ga0123357, IMG submission 89873) | Embiratermes neotenicus P4 segment gut microbial communities from Petit-Saut dam, French Guiana - Emb289 P4 | ecosystem: Host-associated > Arthropoda: Insects > Digestive system > Gut ...
CCCAGGAATGCCGAATGATCGACAGGCCGTCGAGGCTGTCCATTCCGACGGGCTGGAGTTCGTCGCCGTCGGCCAACGGCGTCGCCAAATCGACGATGACACCGCCCTGGCGCATGGCGACGACGGTGGTGTCATTGCCGAAAATATCGAGACCCGTGGCGCCCTGGTCCACCGTCTGGGGCTCGCGAGACGAAGGGCCGATCACGGTGATGGAGATGGACACGGGTTTTCCTTCCGGGAATGGACAACTGACCTAACTCATTGTGCCCCCGCAAGCTCGCGGGGGCGACTTACGACCCGTCGGCGGGCGGGAAGTCGAAGCGCTCGACCACGTTGTACCGCGCGCCCGAGGGCGCCAGCGTCGACGCGAACAACGCGAAACCGCCCACCGTCCAGGCGAACGTTCCGAAACTGTCGGCGACCTCCAGCAAGGCGCGCGCCGACGCGCCGCGCCCGTTGCGCGCCAGGGTGAGGTGGGGGGTGAAGCGGGCGCCGTCGGGTTGTGCTCCCGCTCGCGAGCAGGCGTTGCGGACGCGGCGGGCCAGATGTCCCATGTCGTCGGCGCCTTGGGTGGCGGCCAGGGCGAGCACTTTGGCGTTGCGGGGGTCGGGGAACGCCAACGCCCCGCCCGACGCGAAACTGAACGGGCCGGTGGTGGCCGCCACGTCGGCCAACAACTCGGCCAGCGGTTCCTGGAGGCCGGCGTCCACGTCACCCAAGAACGCCAGCGTGACGTGCCAGTTGCGGGCGGGGCTCCACCGCCAGGGCGCGCCGAAATCGCGGCGGGGGCCGACGTACCGTTCCAAGTCGTCGACGACGGATTGCGGCGGCACGACGGCCACGAACAAACGATCGGTCATGGTTCGCCAGTCTAGGTGCGCAGACAGTACCGTGGCGCTGTGATCGAGTTACCTATCGACGGCGAGCTGTCGGTGCGCCAGGCCGCCCTCGGCGACGCCGAGGACCTGTTCGCGTTGGTCGACCGCAACCGCGACTACCTGGGACGCTGGCTGCCGTGGCCCGGCGCCATCGCAACGGTGGACGACGAACGCGCCTTCCTGCGCATGGCTGCCGGCCAGTGGGAGGCGCGCGCCGAATTCGTCGGGCTCGTCGTGCTATCCGGACGGCTGATCGGCGCGGTCACCCTCCACGACCTCGATCTGGGCGCCAAGAAGGCGGCCATCGGCTACTGGCTGGACGAGGGCTGCCAGGGCCAGGGTTACGCGACGCGCGCCGTGCAGGCGATGCAGGAGTTCGCGTTCGGCCTGGGATGCACGCGCCTGGAAATCCTCGTGGACGTGGGCAACGCCCGCAGCCGCGCGTTGGCGGAGCGTCTGGGATACCGGCTGGCCGAGATCCGCCCGCAGGCAATGGTGACCGGCGTCGACGCCGAGGTCGACGACGAGGCGGTTTACGTCTTGGATGCCGCGCCCGTGTGAGCCGCCCGGTCAAGTGTTGCGTGAGGGGTGTTTCTGACGTTTTTTGGCGTGGGGTCAGGTGGGGTGTATCGCAAGGCGGAGGAAGGAGCTGGACTGGCGGTCCAGCGACTGATCGACAACGCGGCGAGACGCCCCACATGGCCCCACGCCGTCAGGAACGCCCCTCACGCAACACTAAGCGCGTCACCCGCCGGACACCCGACGATATGGTCGTTGACGACGCCGATCGCCTGCATGGTGGCGTACATCGTCACCGGACCGACGAAGCTGAACCCCAGCCCCTTCAGCTCGCGCGCCAACGCCTCGGCCTGTGGGCTGCTGACCGCCATCTGCCCGTCGCTTGCGGGACGCTCATGGGTGGCGGGCTTCGCCGCCCACAACACCTGCTCCAATGTCCCGCCCGCCTCATGCAACGCGGCCACCGCCCGCGCGTTGCGGACGATGGCCTCAATCTTGCGACGGTTCTTCAGCATCCGGTCGTCGCGGAGCAGCCGCTCCACGTCGTCGGGCCCATAGGCGGCGATCGCGTGCTCATCGAACCCGTCGAGCGCCGCGCGCATCCCCTCGCGCCGCTTGAGCACCAGGCTCCACGACAGCCCGCACTGGAACGCCTCCAGCACGAGCCGCTCGAACAACTCCCGCTCGTCGTGAATAGGCACGCCCCACTCGTGGTCGTGGTACTCCTCGTACATCGGGTCCCCGCTGCCAAAGCACCGCATCGGCGAGTCTTCCCTCATAGCGTCACTTATCCTCCCCGTCCTCAGCGGCAATCAGTTGACGACGAGCCAACCGCTCCTTCGACTCGTACCCCGGCCCGTAGCGCTGTCGCAATTGTCGCCCCAGCGTGGCGACAATTGCGCGACCGTACTGCGCCCGCTTGTCGCCAAGCACCTCGGACCCTACCAGGCGACCGATGTACCAGTAGGTGAGTGTCAAAGCCACGTTGGTTTGCGCAGCAGCAACCTGCCGCCCTTGTTCAATGAGGGCGGGCACCCGCTCGAACAACGACCCAAAACCAACGCCCGGCGCTGTGAATTCGGTCAGCGCGGTGTTGACTGATCGCGCTGCAGCCCGCTGGCTCCTATCCTCGGTTGCGAACGGACATGCTGCGAACGGACTCCTGCGGCGACCCCGATTGGACATCAGCCGGCCTCTTCATCGTGTCATCAGCGATGCCGCAATCTAGGCGCGAAGGCAGAGAAGCGAGCATGACGGCAATTTGGCCACAAGCTGTGGCCAAATCGGATCAAGCTGAGGCCACGCCTCAGTTGGCGTCTGTCATCTGGATTCAGTGACAAACACCTAGCTGGTCGGATCAAACCCCGACGGTTTGATCAACACGCCAGTCGGGGCCGAAGTAGTAGGCCACACCAAGCGTCTTGAAGTGGGACTGACCGCATTGAATCTTCCACCCCTCTGACTCGAAGCGGAGGCTTTCCATATCGTCCTTGCCCTTTGTCTCGTGGACGAAATAGAGGTAGGTGCCCTCCGATATTTCGCGAACATACGCCCAGTCGGGGTTATAGGTGCCTAGCGGCGTCGGAATCCGGAATCCTTCAGGCAGCTTGAGGAACAAGCGCACGTCATCCTGTATGTCAAGCGCCTCAGCAAACCGTTTCTCTACGTCCGAGTCGCAAACAATCTTGTCGGTGACGCTCTTGGACACGGGGACCACGATGGGCGCGACTGTCTCCGTCTGCTGTTTGAACAACTCTGCCGACCAGCGGTCGCCGGTTGGCGTATAGACAATATTGTCGGTGACCTGCTCGTAGAGCGCTTCCCTGATGGCACGTTCGACTTGGTCCATAAACACCGAGGGGTTGACGTGTAGGTCGCCGAGCCGGTTGCAATTCTTGAGAATCCTCACCACAGTCGCCCGCGACAGGGGCAGCCTGCGGCACAGCTCGCCGACTACGTCTGGGAGTTGACGACGACTGGCAGCTTCTTCGGTTCGCACCCCTGAGGGTGCCAAAGCGTTCAATCCGGCTGCGGTCATGTCGATCTCGGCTTTGCTGATGACGAACTGCACGGCGTCAATGCTCGGCATGTCACTGACACGCGTGACGGCTTCCGCCACCACAGCGTCGGTGTCGAAGTTGACCTTGTAGGTGGTCTTCGGCGAAATGCGGGCCCACAACGCCTGGAAAACAGGGTCGTCCAGCACTTCCTGCTTGACAGTGATGGTCGTCTTGCCTTTGCCCAGGTCGATGATTCTGTTGTCGAACTTGACGCCCGTGTCGTCCTCAATCTCTTTCTGAAGAGCCCCGGCATAGGTGGCGAATGATTCGTTGGCGATGACGGTCAATAGGTTGATCTCGTCCACCCGACACCGTTCGCCGTTTTCCATGACGGGCAGACGCATACCGCGCCCGACCTGCTGACGTTTGCGAATCTCAGATTTGGTTTCTTGCAGGTTGCAAATGGTGAAGACGTTCGGGTTGTCCCAGCCTTCGGCCAGCGCCGAATGGCTGAAGATGAACCGTGTCGGCTCGTCAAAGCTCAACAACCGTTCCTTGTCGCGCATGATCAGCTCGTAGGCGTCGGCCGCGTCAGCCGATTCGCTGCTGCCGGTGTTTTTGACGCCGCCCTTTCGGTCGACGCTGAAGTACCCGGCATGGGCCTGGGCGGCGGGTGGCATATCCAACAGCATGAAGCGGTCGTCTTGGCGCACGGCCTCATATTCCTCTTCGAACCACTGACGCAGTTTCGACCCTTCGTGGTGGTAGTCGTTGACTTCGCGGATGAAGAACAGCGTCAACGGCTTGATTCGCGACGGGACAGAATGGTCGAATTGCGAGGCATTGTCGAGTTGTAATTCCTTCTCGAAGTGGCTCTCGATAGCTTTGCGAAGCATGAGGCGCTGTTGCTGGTCGTCCGCTGCGCTGCTTGATGCCCCAAGCGGGACGACCTGACCGTTTCCAAACTCGACAACGCCCTTATCAGCATGAATGTCTTCAACAATCCAGCCCTGATAGATGTCACGGTTGCCGCTGATCTCAAACAGGTCGTCGTCCTTGTGCAGCGTCACCCGTGTGCGCTTGGTGCCCTGCCGGGTGGCCCTGTGAATGTAGGCTGTCGCTGTCACGTCCGTCTTGCTGGGCGTTATCTTGGTGACCTCGACGAATGCCTCGTTCAGATCGTCCTGCTTGACGACGGAAAGCACGCCAATGCGCTTGACGAGCCGCATGTCGTAGGCGTCAACAGGGGTGAGCCGATAGACCAGGTGCTTCAAGTCCTTGTGAGTGGCCGAATAGCGCAACCAGAACAGCGGCGCCAACGATGCGATTGCCTTTTGCCGAATCGGCGTTTCCATGTTCTGCGGCTCGTCCATGATGACCACCGGGTGGCAGGCGCGCAGGAACTCGATGGGGGCGACCCAGCCCATCTCTTCACGCCGACGGTGGATGATGTTGGCCCGGGCCTCATCGGCCCCGTCGGCGCCCGCCTGCGTGTCAAAACCGCTGATGTTGATCACCATGATCTGCAGGTGCGGTGATGTGGCGAACTGCCGCACCTGCGTCAGCTTCTTGCTGTCGTACACGTAGCTGTCGTATTGGACGCCGTCGTAGATATCGCGGATGTGGTCTTTCAGCAGGTTGAGGTTGGCCAGCACGCCTTCGCGGATCGACACCGACGGGACGACGATGACGAACTTGGTGAAGCCATACCGCTGGTTCAATTCGACAATGGTGCGCAGATAGACGTAGGTCTTGCCTGTTCCGGTCTCCATCTCAACCGACAGGTCGAGCGGGGCGGCGGGGTCGAATTGTTGACGCAATTCTTCGGGTATTGTCGCCCGGAGGTCGCCGTCGTCGCGGTCGACCGGGCGGTCTTGGACGGCACGAAGATTGCGCCGGATCGTCTCAGCCGCAAGCGCCAACGAGTTGCCGTAGACGAGTTGTTGGACCAGCATGTCCTCATCGGCGAGATCCGCGACGACGGTGCCCTGTGGCATCGATTCTTGACCGGCAAAGACATCGAGCACCGCGTCGATGGCCTCCCGCTGGAAAGGCTGGTCGGCGTCAAACTTGATCGAGACGGCCATCACACCGTCTTCATCGTGATGCCGGCCTGCTGACAACGCCAAAACGCATTCGCCTTGACGGCATCCCTACCGGCGAAACCATCCTCGCAGAAGACGACGACATGTGGCTTGGCGTTGATGACCGCGTCAATCACGGCGTCGTTCAGGTCAAGGCTGGTCACAACCAGATGATCGGCCACCTTGACGGCATCAGCGCCACCCATCGGCAACCGGTACCGCGGCAAGTCAAGGACGTGCGGTACGCCCTCCTTAATGAGAACCTCTTCGACCACAGCCTCCCAATCCGGTGGCACATGCGCGAGGGTGTGATCATTCAGCAACAACGTGGATAGATCAGCGGATGGTTCGATGAAGTTGCTTGGGGACAGATCAAATACACGCAAGCCCTGCGCCTGAGATAACAAATCCTGTTGCATGACGCGCTTGATTCGCTCAATAGAGATATCCGAAACATACCGAAAACCCATCTCCTCGGCAGTTGTGCCAACTCCAACAGGTTCAGGCAAATTCACTGAAATTGTCTTCCGGCGCCCCCCGTCTTCCGCGTTTAGGGTTGATACGGCATGTGCCGCGCTGCCCGATCCAGCGAAAAAATCCAAAATTAGCGCTTGCTTATCGTCATAAGTGACAGCATGCACTAGGTATTTGACGAGCGTTGTCGGCTTCGGATGATTGAATGGCACCGCGCCGAAAAGCGCCCGCAACTCAGCGTTCCCCGCCAAAACGTCGCCAGCATCATCTCTCGATATGAGCGAAGTTGGGGGCAACGGCGCGGTCTCGGATTTCCTCGAGTAGGGGACGAACCCACGTCCCTTGATGATGATCCGAGTTCCCGCAGCCGCCTGATCTGCCAGATAGACCTGGGACCATATGATCCGCCCTGACAAGCGGAAAGGTGCAGTCGCCTTGCCGCCGCGAACCGACACGGTATCTTCCAGGGTATAGCCCGACCCCTTGTCACCTGGCGCATAATCGCCATCTTGTAAGCCGAAGTCGACCCAGTCGGGTTGTAATTCGATTGTTGTGATGCCCATGGAATTCTTGGTCAGCGACGGTAGACCTTCGGACTTCTTTTGAGCCCCAACAAGGCGGCCAAGACACGTTTTATTTCGGCAGTAGCACAGAACATGCTGGGAATTCTCTCGTTCGACAGCCGAACTGTTGTCAGGCCGAAAGTTACTCTCCCAGATGTAGTTCTCAACGAAGTTTTCTTCGCCGAAAATTTCATCCAACATCAGGCGAAGTTGCGCAACCTCGTTGTCATCGATCGAAATGAATATGACACCGTCCTGCGTCAATAGGTTCCTGGCAAGAACCAGGCGAGGGTACATCATAGAAAGCCAACGACTGTGCCGTCTACCGGTGGCGTCAGATGCAGCCGAGAGACGGTTGCCATCATCACCCACCTGGCCGCTGTAGAGCAAGTATGTTTGAAGGGGATCGCGAAAGTCGTCGACGTAAACAAAGTCCTTCCCCGTGTTGTAAGGAGGATCAATGTAGATCATTTTGACTTGGTCGTTGTACGACTTTTGCAGTAGCTTCAGCACTTCAAGGTTGTCGCCCTCAATGAAGACGTTCTCGGCGGTATCGAAGCTGATGGAGCGTTCCATGTCGGGCACCAGCGTCGCGCGGCTGGGCACCCGCAGCGACGCGATGGCGTCAGACTTGCCGGCCCACGACAACCCGAACCGCTCGCGCCCATCGCTGGCCTGGGCGACGTCAAGCCCGAGCAACTCACCGAGCTTGTCCGCGTCGATGACGTCGTCGACAATCACGCCAGGAAACAGTTCCTGGAAGGCCGCCCGCTGGGCAACGGTCGGGTCAGGGATCTCCAGATCAACCCGGTCTGCTTGATCGCTCACGTGTCCTCCTCAACAACCAACAGCAGAGCAGGCGCGCTGGTCAGACGCTCATCGGCTCAGAAACTTCGCCTTGCCGAGCTGCCCGAACGACAATATCCGGCGCTGGAAGAGCCTGCCTTGCCACAAAGCTTGTGACATTTGGACGGATGATTTCCAGCGCCTGCAGTTCCGCTCTGACAACGTGGTAGCGGGTCGTCAGTTCACTGTATGGAATGAAGACATCCAACCCAAGCACCTCAATGCCGAGAACGGTATCGAATTCGTCGAGGTCGACATTGACCCCTGGCGCTACTTCGCGCGTCGAAACCACCGTACCGTCATGCAACGTCAAATAGGCAGCGTTCGCGGTGTAATCAATCTCAAGACGCATGGTCATATTCTAACTCCCTTTCTTAGTCGTTCCACGCTACGGACTTGACCACAGACCGGTCGTCCTGGGGCCATGGCGCCACCACCCAGACCTTGAGTAGTCGCCCGTCGACTTGCTTGGTCAGCCGGACGCTGTGCTGGTCTGGGTCGTCAAACCAGTTTTCGGGCTTGTCCAGAACCTGCTCCACTTGCGCCTCGCTGACGCCCCGAAGCGCCATCCGGGTACGCGCGTGGCTGGTGTAGATGGTCGCCATGTTTCATGCCCCAGTCACTGTGCACACGAGTTCGCGTGCGAGTTCGCCATCCAGCGAAATCGTCACATGACAGTCTCCCGGCTCTGGCACCGGAATCTGCGTGGTGAGCGCGAAAAGCACATGCCTGCGATCACCCGTATATGACGGAGCATCGACTGCCGACAGGTCCACACCAAGGCTGACCGTCAGCGCGCCGATCGCGATCGCTACGTCCGCTTTGCACTGGTAGGGCGCACCCTTGAACCTGACTCGTCCCGCCACAGCTAACTGCAGGACGCCACCAGGCGCCGACGTGGCGACAAAACTGGCGTCGATCGCCGTCAGTGTGCCGTCCGGGTTGACGCGCGCCCACCTGGCCAGATAGGCGTAATCCAGTTCCACAGTCATCTTCGTCCTCCAATCGACAACGATGACGCCACCCTAGTCGAGGCCGCCGACAGAAACGGAAGGCGCTTCGTTACCAGCAGCACCAGCGGGCATGATTTGTCGGAGGCGACTGGAATGATAGAGATATGGAGTCACGAGAAAACGATTCGATCCCCGTCCTGGAAGGCGAAGCCCTTGAGGCTGTCAACTATCGTGGCGGGCACATGCAGATCATTGCGGCGGCCGGGTCAGGCAAGACCGAGGTGGTGTCCCAGCGGGTGGCGTCGCTGCTGGGCGACGGCATCGACCCGCGCTCTATCGTGGCGTTCACCTTCACGGAGAAAGCTGCGGAGGAAATGAAGGAGCGCATCCGCCAGCGCGTGTCGGCCATGCTGGGGGCCGAGGCGACGGACAAGCTGGGGCAACTCTTCGTCGGCACGATCCACTCGTTCTGCTTCCACCTGTTGCAAGATTTCGTGCCGCTGTACGAGACGTACACGCCACTCGACTCGAACCAACTGGCTAGCTTCCTGTACCGGGAAGCTAGCCACCTCGGTCTGAAAGAGTTCGACGGCAACGACCGTGTATTCCCCGGTATCGCCACTTTCTTGCGGAGCATCGACGTAGTCGAAAATGAGCTGCTGAACCTTGACAGCCTGCCCGAGGATAGCTTCAACCAGACTGCCCGGGCGTATTATGACGCTCTCAAACAATACCGATTCCTCTCATTCGGCACGCAGATCGTCGAGACTGTCAACCAACTGCGCAAACCCAATGTTCACGAACGCGTCACGTCACAAATCAAGTACCTGATCGTCGACGAGTATCAAGACGTCAACCCCGCCCAAGAGGAATTGATCCGGCTGTTGTCGAAGCCGTTGGGCAACGCCAACCTGACCGTTGTCGGCGATGACGACCAGGCCATCTACCAGTGGCGAGGTTCCGCTGTCTCAAACATCGTGACATTCCGTGACCGATACCCCGATGTGAAAACCTTTCATCTTCTGGAGAACCGACGGTCACGCCCAGGGATTGTCCAGTTGGCCAACGAGTTCGCGCACACAATTCCCGGGAGACTCGACAAACAAATGGACGAGCATCGCGCGGCCAACGGGCCGGCCGTCGCGGTAGCGGTCGACCTTCCTGACGAGCAGACCGAAGCCACCCAGATATCGCGAATCATCCAGCGCTTGAACGGGCAGGGCGTCCCGTTCCGGCAAATGTCGATACTGGTCCGCGCCAGGACCGCTTACCCGAAGATTCTGGACGCATTGGCCAAAGCCGAGATCCCGGTCCAGCCCGGCGGACGGGAAGGGCTTTTCCAGAAGTCCGAGGCCGCAGTATTCGGCAAGACTTATTGCTGGCTCGCCGGCGTCGACTGGAAGGCTGGCGCCTACGCCCCACGCCAAGTGGTGGGCCTTGACGACATTCTGGACGACTACAGCCTCGCGTTCGGGCTGACCGATACGTCCGCCCTACGGACGCACCTAGAAGCCTGGCAGAAAGCGTCTGCCAAAGACACTGCGGCCATTGATCTCGTCGGAGATTTCTACAACCTCGTGACCTTGCTAGGCGTCAAAGATTGGGACCTTAGTGACGAGCGCCAGCGGCTTCGCCTGGGCACACTCGCCCGTGTCACACAAGTCCTGGCCGACCAGGAGTCTGTATTCCGGCGGTCACGTCGCGATGAATCTGGCGACTACTACGGCGGGATGCACGGCGGAAAATGGTTCTACTTCAGGTTCGCCACCATGCTGGTCAACTATGCCAACGGCAACTACGACGACTTTGACGGCGAAGACGACCCCGCAGCGGACGGGGTGAACCTGGACACCGTCCACTCCGCGAAAGGTCTGGAATGGCCGGTGGTGTTTCTGCCATCACTGACAGCCAGACGATTCCCGTCCAGTCGCACGGGACAACCGCCTTATGGTGGTTGGCTGTTGCCGCAAAGCGCCTTTGACGCCTCCCGCTATGAGGGCACGGATGCGGACGAGCGCCGCCTGTTCTATGTGGCGCTGACGAGGGCCCGCGACTGGGTGTCGCTGTCATCGCACGCCAAGACGTCTTCGCGCGCAGCCGCGCCGTCGCCATACATTCTTCAAACCAAGAAATGGGCACAAGGCACCGGCTTGGTGACTGGGCCGGAACTGAAACAGCAGGATGAACCGGACCTGAACGTGACTTACAGTGACCTTGCGGCCTACCAGCAGTGTCCGCAAAGCTACTTTCTGCGTACGGAACTCGGCTTCATGCCGCCCGTCACCCAAGAGATCGGCTATGGCAACGCCGTCCACCACGTCCTGCGAGTGCTGGCAAACGAAGTCAAAGCCACTGGCAAGCGACCCACTCACGAGCGAGTTGACGGCCTTGTCGAATCGGACTTCTTCTTGCCATTCGCCAACCCCGCCAGCTATCAACAGATGAAGGAGAAGGCGCGACGGTTGGTGCATCTCTACGTCGATGACCACCAAAGTGATTTGTCAAGAACCTGGGCGACCGAGCGGCCCTTCGAGCTGTACTTACCGGGCCTGGTCGTCAGCGGCAGAGCCGACGTGATCTTTGATGAGCAAGGCGGAGTGCCTAACAACCTGGCCATCGTTGACTACAAGACGACGACCATCGGCGGCATTGAGCCTCTTCAACTTCAGACTTACACGGACGCGGCAAGGCGGGAAGGGCTTACCGTCGGCGCTGCCTTTGTCCATGATCTCGACACAACGACTCGCAGCGCGGTCGATATCGACGATGCTTCCGTGAAAGCCGCCGAAGAAACTGTGATTACCACGGCGAAATCCCTCAAGGATCGCGACTTCACTCCGAAGCCTAAAACAGCCAAGTGCATTCGGTGCGATGTTCGCTTGGTTTGCGGGGCGGCCAAGCTCAAGAAACCACGGTGATGGCTTTCACGAAGCCCAACGGTCTCCTGTGACGCCAGTCTTTGGCGGCCGCCGCAATAGTTACGGCTCTTTTGGCCGTCGTCACATGTGCGCGGCGACGACCGCCAGCACGTCTGCGCCGTAGGTCTCCAGCTTCTTGGCGCCGACACCCGAGATCTGCGACAACTCGGCGTCGTTGGCCGGGCGGCGGACGGCTATCTCGCGCAGGGTGGAGTCGTGGAAGACGACGTAGGCGGGGACGCCCGCCTCACGGGCGCGGGCGGCTCGCCAGGTCCGTAGGGCCTCGAACAGGGCCGCATCCGCGTCGGTGGGAAGCTCAACGGGCTGCGCGGGGGACTTGGCCTTGGTTGTCCTCGCGGATTTGGGGGCCGCCGCCTTCCGCAGCGTGTCCTCGCGCAACGCCACGGCCCGCTGGCCGCGTAACACCTGCCAGCCCAGGTCGGTGACGCCCAGCGTCGAATGGCCGTCGTTGGAGACGTTCAGGTCGCCGTGCGCCAGCAGTTGCCTCGCGACCCCGCGCCAGGCCAGTTCGGACAGGTCGGCGCCGATCCCCCACGTCGACAGCTCCTCGTGACGCCAGCGGCGCGTCCGCTCGGTCTCGTGGCCGCGCAGGATGTCGATGACCTGTCCGGCGCCGAAATGCTGGCGCCGCTCGCGGTCGAGCCGCACGAGCGTCGACAGCAGCTTTTGGGCGGCGACGGTGCCGTCCCACGTCGTCGGGGGGTTCAGACAGGTGTCGCAGTTGCCGCACGGCTCGACGTGTTCGCCGAAGTAGCCGAGCAGGTCGACGCGGCGGCACCCCGCCGTCTCACACAGGGCGAGCATCGCGTCCAGGTGCAGGGTTTGCTGCCGTCTGTGCTGCTCGGAGCCCGCCGACGCCGCGATCAGTTGCCGCTGCTGGATCACGTCGGCCAGGCCGTAGGCCATCCACGCGTCCGCCGGCTCCCCGTCGCGTCCGGCGCGCCCGGTCTCCTGGTAGTACCCTTCGACGGATTTGGGCAGGTCGACGTGGGCGACGAACCGCACGTCGGGTTTGTCGATGCCCATGCCGAACGCGATGGTCGCCACGATGACCACGCCGTCCTCGCGCAGGAATCTTGCCTGGGTCTCGCGCCTGACCGCGTTGTCCAGGCCAGCGTGATACGGCATCGCGTCGACGCCCTCGCGTCGCAGCCGTTCGGCGATTTTCTCGGTGGACGCGCGCGACAGCGCGTAGACGATCCCCGACTCCCCCGCGTGCTCGGTGCGGATGAAACGGGCGAGCTGGTCGCCCACGGCGTTCTTCGGCTCGATCCGGTAGCAGATGTTGGGACGGTCGAAGGAGGCGACGAAATCCCGCGCGTTCTCCAGCCCCAGCCGTTGACGGATTTCGGCGTGCGTGGCCTGGGTGGCCGTCGCCGTCAACGCGATCCGGGGGACGTTGGGCCACACCTCGGCCAGCACCGAAAGCCCCAGGTAGTCGGGCCGGAAATCATGCCCCCACTGGGAAACGCAGTGCGCCTCGTCGATGGCGAACAACGCTGGCCTCCCGCGCCTCAGCAACTCCTGCGCCGACGGGACCGCCAGCCGTTCGGGCGCCAGATACAACAGGTCCAGTTCGCCGTTCACGTACGCGGATTCGACGGCCTCGCGCTGCTCCCACGTCTGCGTCGAGTTCAGGAACGCGGCCCGCACCCCCACCTGCGCCAACGCGTCCACCTGGTCCTGCATCAACGCGATCAACGGCGAGACGACGACGCCGGTCCCTTCCCGCAGCAGCGCCGGAATCTGGTAGCACAGCGACTTCCCGCCGCCCGTGGGCATCAGCACCACGGCGTCGCCTCCCGCCGTCACATGGTCGATGACCTCGCCCTGGAAACCCCGGAACGACTCGTAGCCGAACACCTGCCGCAGCGCGTCGGCGGGGGTGGGATAGGAACGTGGCACCCGCACAGGATACCCACGCGACCGACACGCGGCGACACACCGCAGGGCCGACCGTCTACAGTGGTGCGCATGGCTGATGAGCTTGCGGATCTGCGTCGGCCCGCAGTGGTTGCGGCGTTCGAGGGGTGGAACGACGCCGGGGAGGCCGCCTCCGGCGTGATCGACCACCTGGCCGACACCTACGACACCGGGTTGGTCAGCGCGCTGGACCCCGAGGACTATTACGACTTCCAGGTGAACCGGCCCACCGTCAGCCAGGACGAGGACGGCCACAAAATCCTCGAATGGCCGACGACGGAAATCCTGGTGGCCCACCTGCCCGAACGCGACCTCGTGCTGATCGGCGGGCCGGAGCCCAGTTTCCACTGGCGCGACTACGCGGGCAAGGTCATGGACTCGATCCGGGTAGCGAACCCCGAGCTAGTCGTGCTGCTGGGCGCGTTGATCACTGACACGCCGCACTCCCGCCCCGTCCCCGTGGCCGCGACGGCGGGCGACCCGCGCCTGGCCGAGGAACTGGGGCTGGGGCCGTCGGACTACGAAGGGCCCACCGGTATCCTCGGCGTCCTGGCGAACGAATGCGAGACCGCGGGGATTCCCACCGTGACCATGTGGGCGTCGGTGTCGCACTACGTCGCCGAGCCGCCGAACCCGAAGGCGACGTTGGCGCTGCTGGCGCGCCTGGAGGAGGTGCTGAATACGGCGCTCGACTCCGGCGACCTCATCCAGCGTGCCGAAACCTGGATGGAACAGGTGGACGAACTCGTCGGCTCCGACCCGGACATCGCCCGCTACATCGCCGCCCTGGAGGAACGCCGCGACGAGGAAACCCCCGCCCCCACCGGCGAGACGATCGCCGCCGAGTTCGAGCGGTATCTGAAGCGACGCAACCGGCGGGCGTGAGGGGGGCTTATTCCCCAGCGGCTCTTGTTCCCTAGCGGGGTTTTTAGCCGCCAGCGTTTTTAGTCCCCGGCAGCACGCGTCTGCGCCTGCGCGCGCAGGGCGCGGACCATCGCGTCCGGGTCGCTGGCGCTGAACACCGCCGAGCCGGCGACGAACACATTCGCGCCCGCATCCACGCACCGCTCAATGGTCTCCTCGCCGACGCCCCCGTCCACCTCGATGGCGATCTCGACGCCCATCGCCTTCGCCAACGCCCGGGTGCGGCGGATTTTCGGCAGACACAGGTCGAGGAACGACTGGCCGCCGAACCCCGGCTCCACCGTCATGATCAACACCTGGTCCAACTCGCCGAGCAAATCGGCGTATGGCTCGATGGGCGTGGCCGGTTTCAACGCCATCGACGCCCGCGCGCCCAACGACCGCAACTCGCGGGCCAGCCTCACGGGCGCCTGCGACGCTTCGATGTGGAAGGTGACCGACTCGCAGCCCGCCTCGGCGTACGGCGGCGCCCAGCGGTCGGCGTCCTCGATCATCAGGTGGACATCCTGGGGCATCGGCGAATTGCGCCGCAGATTCTCGATGACGGGCAGCCCGAACGTCAGATTCGGGACGAAACGGTTGTCCATCACGTCCAGATGCACGTAGTCGGCACTCGGGATGCGGCCCACCTCGGCAGCGAGGTCGGACAAATCCGCGTTGAGCACGCTTGGCGCGATGACGATACCCATGTGACGAGTTTACTGTGGCGACGCGTTTAGTGTGACGACCTGCCCGCCTACGCGTCGCGCCGCAACAGGGCCAGAAACATGGCGTCCGTGCCGTGGCGGTGCGGCCACAACTGGACGTAGCGACCGTCGCGGGCGGCGTCGTCAACCTCCGGGAGGTAGTCGGCGGCGCGAAGGACCGATACGCCGGATAGGTCGACCGATTCTAGGACGCCGGTGGTTTCCGCCCGGTGCGGCGAGCAGGTGACGTAGGCGACCACGCCGCCGGGCATGGCCGCGTCCAACGCCGATTCCAGCAGTGCGCGTTGCAGGCCGACCAACGATTCCACGTCCTCGGGACGACGACGCCAGCGTGCCTCGGGACGGCGCCGCAACGCCCCCAGACCGGTACACGGAACGTCGGCGAGCACGCGGGCGAACGATGCCGAACGGTACGGCGAGCGCGTGGCGTCGGCCACGACGACGGTGGGACGGCGCGCGCCGTCGTACGCGCTCAGGGCTCGCGCCACCAACGCGGCCCGGTGCGGGCGCGCCTCCCCCGCGACCAGCCACGTGCCCTGGTCGATGGCCAGGCCGGCCAGCAAGGCCGCCTTGCCGCCGGGACCAGCACACATGTCCAGCCACGGGCCGTCGGGGGCGGGAACGCGGCTGGCGGCCAGGGCCACCAACTGCGAGCCCTCGTCCTGCACGCCAGCGCGGCCTTCCCGGACCGCCGCCAGCTCGCCCGGCGAGCCGTCGAGATAGGCACCGTTGGGCGAATAGCGCGCGGCGGCGGCTCCTGCGTCCACCAGTTCATCCCGGTCGGCCAGCCCGGGCCGCACCGCCAGATGGGTGACGGGCGGCAGGTTGTCGGCGCGCAACGCGGGCTCCAGTTCAGCGGGCGGCAACACGTCGGCGAAGGCGTCGGCGATCCAACGCGGATGATGGGTACGCAAGGCCAACGCGTCCGGCTCGTCCAGGCCCGCCGAGAGCACGTCCAGCCAGCCGTCGAGGTCGCGGGCGGCGATCTTGCGGCCAATGGCGTTGACCAGCCCGGCCACCCGTTCACCGACTTCCAACGCCGCCAGGTCGACGCTGCTGGCGACGGCGGCGTGCGACGGAACCCGCATCGAGGTCAGTTGGTGGGCCTCCAGGCGCAACACGTCGAGCACGGCGGGGTCGAGCCGGTCGGCGGGCCGCCCGCTGGCCGCCTGGATGATCCGGTCATACGTCCCGGCCAGACGGCACGTGCCCGCCACCAACTCGGTGACAAACGCCGCGTCCCGGCGGTCGAGGTTGGCGGTGCGCAACGCCCGCTCCAGTTCGAGGTTGGCGTACGCGCCGCGTTCGCCCACGGCCCGCAAAACCCGGAATGCCAGACGACGCGCCGGGTCGTCGCGCCGTTTCATCACACGAACTCCACGTCCGCGCGCAGGCCACGGCCCCAATCGGCGGCGGCCATCGGGCGGCGTCCCTGCGGCTGGACGGTAGTCAGTTCCAACGCGCCCTGCCCGCATCCGACGACGACGCTGCGTTTCGTCGTCCACACCGCGCCGGGGAGCAGGGATGGCGTGCCTGCCACGTCCGCGCGCAGGCCCGGCACGTCCGCCACCTGGGCACCCAGGATGCGGAACCGTTCGCCGCCCAGCGTCGTCCAGGCGACGGGCGCAGGGTGGCAGGCACGTACCAGCCGCCACACCTCGTCGGCTGGGCGCGACCAGTCGATCCGCGCGTCCTCGGGGGTCAGTTTGGGGGCCAGCGTCATGCCGTCGTCGCTTTGCTCGGCGGGGGTGGCGACGCCAGTGCCGAGGTCGTCCAGGCAACGCAACAACGTCGCGGTACCGATTCCCGCCAACGTGTCCAACAGCTCGCCAGAGTCGCGCCCGCCCACCGGGCAGGGCGTCTGCGCCAGCACCGGGCCCGCGTCCAATGCGGCCACCAGGCGTATCACGCTGACGCCCGTGGTCTCGTCCCCGGCCAGGATGGCGTGCTGCACCGGCGCCGCTCCGCGCCAGCGCGGCAACAGCGAGTAATGCACGTTGGCCCACCCGAACGCGGGCACGTCCAGCATCGACGACGGGATCATCCCCCCGTACGCGACGACGACGCACACGTCGGGTGCCAGCGCGGCCAACTGGGCACGGAAATCCGCGTCGCCGGGTTTGGCGGGCCGATAAACCGTCAGCCCCCGCTCGTGGGCCAACACCGCGACCGGGCTGGGAACGGGCCGCCCGCTACGCCCTTTCGGCGCGTCCGGACGCGTCAGCACGCCGATGACCTCATGCCGCCCGTCGTCCAACAGCCCCCGAAGGGTGTCGGCAGCCACCGACGGCGTTCCCGCAAACAAAACACGCATGTCGTCGACCCTACGCGAACGCCGCACCCCCCGCCACCACAGACCCACCACCACGGACCCACCATTGCGCGCCCCACCCAGCCGAACCCCTGCCCATGACGCCGAGGACTGCCGTTATTCGCCGTGAACGGCAGCCCTCGGCATCAAGGGCAGCCCTCGGCGCGGGGTTGGGAGCGTTGGGGACGGCGGGGGCAGTTACGCTAGGCACTCCAGAAGCATCTGGCGCTAGGCCAAGCGGTCCAGGAGCGCCTGGCGCTCGTCGTCAGAGCAGAACGCATGGGCTGCCGCCGTCCGCTGGAAGGCGAGCAGGTCGTCGCGGGTGTAGCCGAACGCGTCGGCCAGCAGCCCCAGTTCGCGGCTCAGCGTCGTCCGGCTCATGAGGCGGTTGTCGCAACTGACCGTCACCTCGAAACCCAAGGCGGCCAACCGCCCGAACGGATGCCGCGCGACATCCGGCGCGACGCCTGTTTGCAGGTTCGACGTCGGGCACACCTCCAACGCGATGTGTCGGTCCTTCACAACGGCGGCGACTGACCCCAGCGTGCCGTCGTCGGCGATGTCCTCGACCAGGCGAACGCCATGCCCCAGCCGCCGCGCCCCACAGTCGACAGCCTGCGCTATGGACGCCGCCCCCCACGCTTCCCCGGCGTGGACGGTCACCGGCACGGACCGCTCCCGCAGGTACTCGAAGGCATCCGCGAACCTCGACGGCGGGAATCCCGCCTCCGGCCCAGCCAGGTCGAACCCGCGCACCAGGTCGTCCTGGTGCAGCACCGCCAATTCGGCGACGGCGGTTGACGGCGGAAGCTGCCGCATGGACGCGAGGATCTGCCGCACCACGATCGGGTGTCCGGCGCGCGCGCACGCGTCCATCCCCTCGGCCAACCCGTCGCCCACGGCCACAACGGCGTCATCCATCGACAGCCCGTCACGGGTGTGCTGTTGCGGCGCCCACCGCGCCTCGGCGTAGACGACGTTGTCGGTGGCCTGGTCCTCCACGAATTCGCGGGCGACCCGGCGCAGGTGGTCCGCGCTCTGCATGATGGCGATGGTGTGCTCGAAGGTGGTCAGGTACCGCACCAGAGACCCCGAATCGGCGGCCTCGAAGAACCAGTCGGCCAGCGCCTCGGGCGTCCCGGCGGGCAGTTCGTGCCCGATCTCACCCGCCAGCTCCATCACCGTCGACGCCCGCAGCCCACCGTCCAGATGGTCGTGTAACGCCACCTTGGGCAGCGCCCGGATTTCCTCCGCCGCCGCGACGCGCCGGCCCGCATCGTCCGCGTTGTCAACCGTGCTCACCATGTCACGAAACTACTCCATCCGCGCCGACGATGGCAGCGCGTGCGGCGACAACGCCTGTCAGCCGATGACGCTCGGGTCCACCCGGACGCGCAGAGCGCCCTCTGCCTTGCGAGCCGCCCGCACCGACGACATCACCCGCACCGCCGCAACCAGCGCGGCCCCGTCCGCAACGGGCGCGCGCAGCCGCAGGCGCATCGCGCCGTCGGCGTCGAAGGGAATGTCGAATGGCCCGGTGACCTCCACGTCCGGCCCCAGTTCCAACAACCCGTGGGCGTCGGCGACGGCCTGCGGCGGCCCTTCGACCGTGACCAGCTTGACGGCGGGCGGGAAGCCCGCCTCGCGGCGTTCGGCAAGTTCCCTGGCGGCGAACCCCGCCGGGTCCAGCCGCACCAACGCCTGCACCGCCCGCTCGCGGGGCGTCCCGACGACCAGCACCGTGCCGCCCTGCGACGCGGGCCGCACCAACGCCACCGCCGCCAACCACCGCCGCAATGCCTCCTCGCCCGCGCGCAGGTCGGGCCGACGCAACAGCGAATCCGCGTCGAGCAGGACGGCAGCCGCATACCCGTGCGCGGCACACGGCTCGGCACCCGGCGTCGCCAACACCAGCACCGGCTCCTCCCCCACCGACTCCACCGGTTGCTCCCCGGATGCCTGGACGATAGCCGTCCCCGGAAAAGCCTTGCCGAATTCCTCAGCCGTCCGACGCACGCCCACGGCGGCGGTGCGCACGCGACGATCCCCGCAGTTCGGGCAGGCCCACGCCGCCAGCAACGGCCCGCACCACCGGCACGCCAGCCCTGACCCCGACGACACGCTTTCCAACGGCTGCCCGCAGGTGGGGCACCGGGCGAGCTCGCGGCACGTGGCGCACTGCAACGCCGGCACATACCCGGCCCGGGGCACCTGCACCAGCACCGGCCCTGCGGCCAACCCGGCGCGGATGGCGGCGAACGCGTCGTGCGGCAGCCTGGCGGACGTGGCCAACGGGTCGCGTTCCAGCGCCTTCTCGTTGTCGGCGGCCACCCGTACCACGGGGCAGGCCGCGCGGACCTGCGGCCCTGGCAGGTCGAGCGGCACCAGCCA
>Ga0123357_10002847_pt1 | contig 19512 bp, 11 predicted proteins | sample TergutEmb28metaG_FD_89873 | JGI IMG/M metagenome (GOLD analysis project Ga0123357, IMG submission 89873) | Embiratermes neotenicus P4 segment gut microbial communities from Petit-Saut dam, French Guiana - Emb289 P4 | ecosystem: Host-associated > Arthropoda: Insects > Digestive system > Gut ...
AAAAAATAAATAAAAATGTTATATTTTTATTTCTCCCTAAATAAATTTCTGGAACTTACGCTCCCCCCAAAAATTTTTATCCCCCCCCACCCCCCCCCCCCCCCCCCCCTATACTTTCTTTCTTGTTCTTCTCCATATTACAAAAGGCCATGCCTTCTCCCCGTTCTGCTTCCCTCTTATTTTCGTGATTTTGAAGGCTGATCATTGGCTCGTTCCATGGTTCCAGTATTATGCGATAGCAGCTAAGTTGGTTCGCAGAAACAATGTCGTTAGTTCATGCGGTTTCGCTTATTCTTACGGATAAACTTCCGGGGAACAGAAAACGTAACCGACTGGTGAGCTGAGCCAACTACCACTTGTGTACAGTCACAAACACTGAAGAATATCCCGTACTTCTCATATCATCGTCTTGTTACGTAACATTTGAGCCACAGTGGCAAAACATTTAACTTCAACCTGACAGCGAAAACTCACACAACACAGTGTGTAGTTTTATTATAAATTTGGTTTCGAGAGGGTCAGCAAAGTCTGTGTGATTCGCCGTTATGCGTAACGGCTGTCAACAAGTTCCATCTTTAAAGAGAGTTCCAACACTCCATGTCCTTAAAAACGCATTATCGTGGTTAAATGGTTTCGCAAATAAAACAACAATTGAAACAAGCATCTATCAATACTCTAGTCTCGTTGGCTTCCTGGACAAATATCTGAGCAGTTAGCGGAAAATAAGATCATAGTGGCTGTAAACCAGCAGACAAATCCCACATCACTATAAAATCTGTAAATTTGGTGTACGTGTTTTGAACACACAAAATAATTTACGTATAAAATGTTTAAAGAGACCACTTTGAAGACACAGGAGTAGATGGGAGGATAATATTAAGGTGGATCTTCAGGTAGTGGGATGTGGAGGCATGGACTGGATCGATCTGGCTCAGGATACGGAGAGGTGGTGGGTAGCTGTGAATGCAGTAATGAAATTTCGGGTTCCATAAAATGCGTGGAACTTCTTGACTAGCTGAGAACCAGTTAGCTTCTGAAGGACTCTGCTCCATGGAGTAAGTAAATAAGTAAGTAAGTTAGTTAGTAATAAAATGTTGAAAATCCACCATCACCTGCTTGGTCTGTGACTGTACACTTAATGTTACAAAACACAATTCCAGATGAAGGAAACGATAGGTGTTTTATTAGTGAAACGCGTGCCTGATGCCCAAACACCTAGGAAGATAAAGTTAAGCTAACTAAATTGAACACATAACTTAGTTCACAAGTTCATTTAAACAGCCTGTTTATGCTGTTGTGAAGATATCGTTAATTTAAGTCTTCTTCCCTCCATTATGCAGCTCCAACTTCTGTTTTGCTTGTAAGCCTGCATCAATAACGGTTTCCGAGTGAAGTTTATAATGTTTCGCAACTTTGATAATGCTGGAGCAAATTTCTAAAAGAAGTCTTTAACTGTTAGTAATGGAAACAAATGACGACCTGGGGGGCGCGTGTGCATTGGATAGGAAAATCGATAGCCTGGCGTCGGAGAGACATAACCACAGCAATAATAGAGAAGTGAATCGGGAAGGACAGACAGATATATATATATATATATATATATATATATATATATATATGGAAAAAGAGAGAAAGAGCAAAGAAGAAATTAGGAGAGTCGGCTAATTAAAAGTCACAAGTTCATTTTGCCCATACATTTTGATTCAGCAACAAAAAAGTACAGGTCTCAAATTAAATGTGTGTGCGTGTGTGTGTGTGTGTGTGTGTGCGTCTAGTTTATCGCACGTGACATCTATCACGACAAATAAAAACATTTGGGGTTTCATTACAAGAATCTTTCCGCAGAACGTCATTTGTACCCTTTGTGATTAAAGCACGGCATACTGGCCTAAATGGAATAGTAAAAACAGGATAAATAAACCAACACGTATGACTGCTGGTACGAACTAATAGCTCACTGTGTATTTTGATTAGGTTTCCCGTCATAAACTTGATAACAACCTCACTTATAAAATAGTTATGAGACAAAAGCTGCACGGAGATAGTCTTCCTGCAGAACCCAATATTCGCGCACAAATTAAAAGAATGCCTTTTATGGAAACCAGTTTCATTACCGTTTTCACAAGGATTTTCTATGGGCCCTATCCTCAAATACAGAAATCCAGTCATTAAATCCTAAGCCTGTTCTAAGCACGGTAATCGTATTATCAATCACTAATACACATATCCCTACAGAGGTTTGGCAAGTTTATTTATTATATGTGGGTAAAAGGTAAAGCAATCCCAGTACAGGCCTATCACAAGTCCAGAGGCTTCCAGATTTCGAGAAAATTGGCATATGAAGGTGGTAAGGTTGTCAGTTCTACGCAACGGCCGCCTTTACCCCGCAGGAAAGAATCCGGGTACTCATTTCTGTTAGAGGCTGAGTCTACTCCAGGACCATAGTGCGGGCCGAAGGATTATACTCGCATGACACCATCGGGAATCGAACTCGCGACCTTCTGGCCCGCAGCGCAGTGCCTCAATCAATAGCACCACCTTGTGCCTCATACACGTATATGTGAATGCAGCCGGCCATAAATTTCACGAATTTGTGACTGTGCAAGAGCAATTTGTGCAGTGAACATTACGTTTGGAGACAGTATAATCCCAGTTAATGTACTTCACATCAGTGTACAGTCTCACAGAAAGCTGCAACAATATGCAGAAGTACACTTCCTGGTAGCTGGCAGAGATGAGGCATGGAGAGTCTCTCGGAAGAAGTGGAGAAAAGCCTCCGCGCACCATACCAATCTATCACAGAGCTGCACAGCATAAACAGCTGATACAACTGGAGAATATCTAATTCTTCCAGCAGTAGTTGATGTTTCGACTACTGACAGCTTACAAGCACCTAACCGTTCAAGGACGCCGAGTCCTAACGAATCTTTTACCATGGTGTTCGTCTAAATCACGCCCTGGTATGGAAGATCAATTCAAACGTCACACAGAAAAAATTTAGTAGCCGTTAATAGAGCCACTCTGTTAATCGTGTTAGGGAAAATAAGAGCTGCTGTGGGAATCACACGTAACATATGGGGACATGTGACGCAAAAGTACGTCGACGGCAGAAAATGGCACTCAGTTTTGTCAAGGGCTACCGTACATAAAGCACATAGGCCCAGTAGGTGACGCACCATAACCTACCCATAACCACAGTCCTTATTCTATGGATAATTGGCCTTCTTTTTCATTTATTCATAAAACTTTAGATTTCAGACTACCTTTCGCTGTCTCGACCAATCTTCGCTCAGCTGCTTCTCGCAGACACATCACCTCCTACGAAATTGCTTCAGATCAACTCTGTTTTAGGTCTGACAAAGAAGCGATTCTAAGTTACGTTTTCCTTTCAGCCTAAAATCTCTACCGAATAAGTACCATGGAACATCTGTCTGTGGCTTAGGCAGGACATAAACATGATGACAAAGCATCATTTCATATTGTGATCTGGTTTACCATCACGCAGTCAGGCGAAAGGATGACGCCCACCCACATACAAATCCCTCGATATCACCAACAAAAACCACAGTATAAATGTGAACCCTCATGAAAACGTCAGATCTCAGAAAGTCAGTTATTTCAGTGAATTAAATCAGTACATTTAAAACAATATTTAGGGTAATGCATTATGATAAATTGCACGGCATTTTGACGTCAAGTTATTTGGCAGGGAGACTTAGAAGTAAAGTCTTTGTGGCTTCACGTATAAGGTAACAAATTATTCATTAAGTAAATGTAATGACACATCCCGGATATTATACACAAACATGCACTACATTATTATCTTCTTTGAAGATAACAGGATGACAATTAATGCCGTAAATAATTAATAATTAACTCACGACTGTCACCATCACGTCATTTGAGACTACCTTCAACTAATGCTCTTTGGAATCAGAATTACACAAAACATTTACTTTCACAGAGCCATAAGCTATAAGCACGCTAGATGAGAGGTTCTCACGGCGTTAACTATAAGCAGTACTGTTCTCTTTGAAGTGACGCAGTGTAGTTTGGTGCTTAAGTTCCTCCAAAACATGGACCCTATCTACAACACTACATGGTGTCACATCCCAAACCCATAAATCTTCGCCCATAAACACATCTTTTACCTAGGGTAGGTACACAAAATATTGGTGTGCACAATAAATTAATGTCTTACTTTATTCATATTAGGAATGTTCAATAATATGGCGAGGCTTTGGTGTGTTGAACAGAAGAGACTACAGCAGACAAGGCAGAACTTAACATATTAGTACAATGTTTTGAGTTTCAAATTATATTCCCTTCCGTCGACACCATCACAACCGAAATGTAACTACTAAGCATGCAGGGATGAGCACGTTAAGTGACGTAATTTATCAGGTACATCTAATTCCACTGCATATTTAGATGTTTATTCAAGCTGGTGCAACATAACCTAAATTGGGATAGAGAAGAACCCCATTCCACGATCCTTAAAATCACTCCAATTTCCTTGACTTGCTTTGGAAAGCCACTCTTCACTTACACCTCTAATTCCCAACAGCACGTTGGGACTCCACATCACTTCTCAGGTCTTACCGCAAGATAAACCGAGCTAGGGTTGAGGCGATAGTAAACATATTACCCGTCGATAGAAGCTCCAACTGTGGGAAATATCCGGACAAGCAAGGGTGGATTGAACAGCATCTTCAAATAGAGAGGGAAGCGGCACCCAACATTGACACCCTCCAGATCCTGTAGGAGTGCAACTGGAAATTAATAGCTTTATCTGTCACTCCGTTCTTTAAAGGTTTCTTAGGGTTCCTCTCCATTGGTAATATCTAAGTTCTTCGCAGCATCATGGGACGGACTCCTAAGAAGTATCCCCTACTCCCTGGGGAGCAAGAGGTAAACAAATAGATGAAGATCTATGCCACAGTTCCACATACCTTTGCAAATGGAGGGAGAGGAAATGTAACTTGTGGGTGGCACGAAGGGTAGCATGCAGGATGAAACGTTATTGAAGGCGTTGTTCTTCATTAATTCGGTGTCGGCTACAAGGCAAGGGAGGGGCAAACCGTGCAACCAGCATCGAGCGTCGTAAAGGAGGAGTTTATAAGCATCGATCTGTAGTCAGCTTCCATCGGAAGCGCAAAACGTTTTCTACTGCAGAAATATTCTGACGGTCGGTTATACAGCATGAGATGGGCGACAGCACTACCGGTGCTTAAGGCTGCAACTCTGTACGATTTAGAAATTCGTATTTGCCTAAACACGACTCGTAAACATTTTAAAATGTAATTTAATTACGAGTGGCTGTCGGTTTCTGTCACCACCAGCAGCTGTAAACTCCGACGTCAAAAGAACGCGTTAATATGTCGACAGAAAATAACTAACTCCCTGGGGTAGAATCCTTCTGCAAAATGTGTCAGTCGTTCTGACAGTAAAAAATTAATCTCCACCACGTACGAAACCCGCCGGTTTATTATTAGTGTATGTTCACAACAGTCTGTAAGGCTCATCTGAAATGAATTCGCAACCTCATACACAAATTCTTTTATATCTATTCTAATATTGTCGCCAAATCTACGCCTAGATCCTCCAAGTATTCCAAGTATTTCGACTAATAGTATCTTGCATATTTCAAGCTCATGGTTCCGTGCATCATAATTTAATACTCATAAAAATCCAACTATATGCTACAGTAGGCCTACTGTTGCATATAGTTGGATTTTTATTAATATTAATCTTGTATATATTTCTTATCTTCCACATTGGCAGAAATCACGCACTAATTTCTGATATAGATAGAATTACATAAATAAATTGTGCGCATATGTTAAAAGAATGCAGTAAAGCCACTGGCCCATTGTAAATATATTTCTGAATTCTAGTGTCTGAGAGAAGGAAATACTGGAATATTCATGAAAGGATGGACTGACCAAAAACGTTTAATTCTATACAGCGGCCCATTCTTCAAATTCCTGATGATATGGTTACAATGATGACGATGGCTAATAAGAAAATTAAGAATAGACCAAAAAAAATCCTTTAGCTTCAACTGAATTTATACACCTATAAGCAACAAATTAGATCCTTTAACCCATATCCTGCTAACGTGGAGAATATGGTGAGCTTCTAATAACACCAGTAAATGGCAGATGGGATTTAATTCGGCGTTTAAAGGGTTGAAATTTATTTGTGTAAAAAATTAGCAATTTCTGGTATGTGGAATATTTCAAGTGTTATAAAAGATGATTATATATATATATATATATATATATATATGTGTGTGTGTGTGTGCGTGCATAAATTACTGCCAGTAATGTTAAATTTGACTTACTGCGAGGAAAAGAAAATACGAACTCAGAGAGAATTTAGGACGAAACAAATATCTGGAAAAACTGAAGACCCTGTATAGCGTCCATATATAGCAAGAGCAGTTTCTCTGAACGAAGCACATAAGCATACTCAGGTCTGCAGAGGATGCTGTTGGAGATTCTAAAACACTACCTAACGAAGTTTACACTAACATTATAATGATCATTGTGCGTTGCCTGCGGTAGGACCTTTGGGAAAGTGTCCCTACTTCAGCGTACATCACTAGCTGTAATTAGAGAAGAATATTGACTGTGTTTCCAAGCAAAGTACAATAGGGTGAACTGAATGGGGTAAGACGGCTTTTAGTCTAAGCTGACGATGATAACTTACTTCGCAAAAACATAAACACTACAAAGACAAACACTGAAGCCTTATTTAGTCACTAGATAGGAGGTTTTTATCGATTTCAGTGCCTAGAAAACTAAGTACATGTTTATGTATTGTAAACAGAATGAAGAACAAAATCATGTCGTGGCAATTTTCAAATATTTGGGAACGACGCTGACAAGTGAAAACTGCACGCAAGAAAAATGTAAACGCAGGTTAAATTCAGAGAATGCCTGCTACTATTCGGTCCAAAATCTGCGGTCTTCCCGCCTGCATTCTACCATAAACGTAAACGTATAAGAAGTACAAGTTTGCTTGTTGTATGTGGGTTTGAAATGTGCCTTATAATTTGAAAGGAGGAAGGGAGGGGATCAGGATGGGAAAGTGTTTGTGTCTGAGACCGAAGCAGTAACAGGAGACTGGAGAAAACTCTGTGAAGAACTGCACGATTTTTATTGTACGCCAAATAATATTCAGGCTATCAGATCGCAGAGAATGAGATGAGCTGGACATGTGGCACGTATGGAGGACAATAAAAATGCATACATGGTTCTGTAGGGAAAAAATGAAGAAGTAAGTTCAATTGGAAGATCTAGGTGTCGATGGAAGTATAATATTAAAATATATCTTGAAGAAATAGGATGGGGAAGCGTTGGTATGGGGACAAGGGCTGGCTCGTTTGACCACGGTAATACTTTTGGTTCTAGAACATGCAGGTTATCTCATTTCTAGCTAAGGAACAAAACCTTCCCAAACAGGACTCCGTTCCATCGAGTTAGACAGTTGGTGAGCACTGCTCAGATTGAGCTCGAAGATGGGGGTATGACCAAGTCCCAAAACATCGTACTAAATACTGAATATCTCAATGAACAATGTCCAACATACACTTCACACTGATAATTCATACTGAATTAATCACTACCACAAATATTTAGAGACACAAAGATGGCAATGCAAGCAGAAACGCTCAGCAAGATACCCTCATCTCAGGCGACTGAAATTAAGAGGATATATTGAAGCGACCATCGCAATGAACAAATCAAACCTTGAAGAATAAAATCTTAATTTTTCCATATTACTGGTAGTGACATTTTTAGGCGCCAGGCGTAATGGTTTAAGCAGAAAAACTTCGAATCGACAGCTATGTTTGTAAAAACCCAGTTTTGCCACTTGAAGGTGATCTCAACACGAAGAGATGAGAGCTTTATACATTCAGCGCCCTATGTTTTATATGTCAGTTACGTTTTAATGTAAACAAATGCCAAGTATTACTTCGTGCTTACTTTTATAAGAAGACAGGCAACGTAGTAAAACGTAACACTGTGAAGCTTTCGGATATTGGTTATCCCTCCTCGGCTATACCGGACTGATACCATTTCGCTAGAAGATAGCGCTTTTATGGCGATTTAATATCGTCGGGAACAATAAAACCTACTTAGGTCTCCACGCAGAGGGCAGAATATGTTACCTGATTTAAACCAAATTCGGATTTTCCTGACAGATTTTCGTACAAGTCTCCAACATCAAATTTTGCGAAAATCTGTCCAATGGAAGACGCGCTGATATATGCGGACAGACTAGGCGCTTTGTCGACACTACGCGAACGCACCAAAAGATCCAAATTATACAAAAAAATGACCCCGATTCATAGCTTAAAATGACTGGGGGAAGGATAGAAGCAGCCGTGGGAACTGTACATTTGTGTGTAATGGTTCCTTCCAGTAAATAGCGCCTTTTTCATATTTTCTTTAGCGTTACGTTTGCGTCTAGCCTTACTTCTTCTTGCCCTGAGGACTTGTTTCCCATAAAAGGAGCTCCAAGACCTGTTTAAAAAAGAGTCATAAATCTTGCACAATTAAAGACACCAGACTCGAGCGTCAATAAGAACAAATACTGATATAGAAGAAAAGTCTGCCAGCTTTTGTCACCCTGAAACAGCTGCAACAGCCCTCGTAACACTGGCCTGTTGGCCTCACGGCAGATGGCAGTGAATGCCTGTAATACATACATCATGCAGTTTAGGTGCTCACATCCTGTGCAGTTAATTCTATTTTGTACCACGCTGATAACAGCTTTAGGTGAAACTAAATTTACTAACGCTGCTCGTAATACGAGAAAAGGAAATGAGCATATTTAAAGCAACGGAAATTTTAAATCATGCAGCTGGTAGGACAGTTACGGTCCTACGGTAGTGGTTTATCTTACACATCTCTTTACGTTTAGACACGTAGTTGTAAAGTCTATAGACAATTCAGAACAAGGCTTTAGACAAAGCAATCGGTATGGAGTATCAAAAGCTCTAAAATCCTTTTGTGATTAACAGATGAGTTGGAACAAATCAAGTGAAGATGATTTCGTAACGAGAAGCTAGTGTAAATACTGCCAATTCTTTTGAACCCCTAAATTCACCTTTGGCCAATCCCGGTGGCTGCGCGGTCTAAGGCGTGGGTGTGCGGCCGTTCGATTGCTGGGATTGCGGGTTCGAATACCGCAGGGGCATGGATGTTTGTCTGTTGTGAGTGTTGTGTTGTCAGGTAGAGGGCTGTGTGTCGGGCTGATCACCCGTCCTCAGGAGTCCTACAGAGCGTGCCGTGTCTTAACTGAGTGTGATCGTGAAGCCTCGATAACGAGGAGACCCTGGCCCACTAGGGGCTGTTGCTCCATTAACAAGGAATCACCTTTTTATTAAAGTGGAAGTGAATGAATCTGGCACATACACGTACAGGATGGACCAAAATGAATGGGGAGATTTCGAACTACATTATTTAATACACAAGAACAGCTGCAAATGTGAACTGACTTTAAACAAGCAGAACTTGAAGTGTCTGTCGCTATGAAGGTATTCCGCGGTTCTACTCGGCCCTGTAAATAAATAATTCTTCTTCTTCTTCCTCCATTGGCACTACAGCCCACTGTGGGCTTTGGCCTGTCGAACAATTGTCTTCCATTTTTTCCTATCTGCCACCAACTCTCTCCATCTTCTCACTTCCAGCACTTGAAGATCTCTTTCTACTTCCTCTTTCCATCTTTTCCTGGGTCTTCCCCTTCTTCTCGTCCCTTCCAGTTCTTGAGTGAAGATCTTTTTGGGCATCATATCCTCCTCCATTCTCTCTAGGTGACCTAACCAGCTTAGCCTTTGCCCTTTTATCCATATAAATAAATAATAAAAGTTGATATTCTTTCCACACATTTTGGTCCATTCTGTATAACAGAAGAGGTGTCTATCGAAATGTATTAAAATATGTCACAGGACTGAAAGAACTGGGCGAACGTATATCTTTCATTTAAAGTAGTACTAAAAACGAAACGAATGAAACCAAATCAAAATCCTCTCAACAGAATGTGGTGCAGGTACATCGCGACTGGTTTTATTTTATTGGGTAGTTGTAATGTGGCCTCCAAGGCTCTGATGTCTGGACAATAACAAAAGGTTTTTGGATTTTTTTTCGAAACACGCTTAAAAAGAAAGTGTAACGTCAATTATCAGACAAGGTATTGTCCGACTTAACAGTGAATGTTACTCCGGGCCGAAATTTTGAAACGAATTGTGTATTTGGTAATTAACGGCAAGGGCAGAAGAACGGAATTAAAACTAGGAAGGATAGATACGCACGTTTGTCAGAGCAACTCCATACAAGCTATGGCTACCATAAAGACTTACCAATAGCAACAAAACTAAGCAGACCAATTTCATTGTCTTAATGAGCACAGACAAAATTTTCAGAACCCCCCCTTCACCGCCAGACCTGTCACTTAGTGATGAACTCAAGCTGAAGTGTTATTTTTAACTTGCTTCGCAATTTTAGGACAGATGTAAAGCTAATAAGTGGTTATGTAGTCAATAACAAAACTGTATATGTCTAATTAGATGTTATATTCTTAGATCAAAAAACTACAAGTTTCGGCCGGTAGTGGCCATCATCTGGTTTTATCATTCGACACATGTAAGATTATTCTGTACAGTTCGCGTAGCGGCGTGTTTGATGAGGAGATCTCAACATCAAAACTCTTCATGGAGCATAGTACCTCTATATTGGGTTTTGATGTTGAGATCTCCTCATCAAACACACAGCCATGTGAATTGTACAGAATAATCTTAAGTGTGTCGAATGATAAAACCTGATGATGGCCACTACCGGCCGAAGCATGTAGTTTTTTGATCTAAGAATATAACATCTAATTAGACATATACAGTTTTGTTATTGACTACATACCTACTTATTAGTTCATATACACACAAAGGGGATGGCACACTTCAAAGAAGTAGTGCTACAGATACGTCCACAGTCGCGCAAGGGGTCATTAAAATCCTCGCGTTCGCCTTGGTTACAGCATTCATACGGACACACAATACAACACCTCGTGCAGGAATAAGTAGCACATTTGTAACGGTGTGGCCGACCGGTCGTTCATTTTGAATTGCGAATACAAATTAATATTATAGAGGAGATTGTCGAGACGCGTAGCCAGACACGCAAAAGACGAAAAAAGCACATAAAATATTATGTGATATATATCAGGGGTGCACAAATTCCTGGTGCCAGGTATTCCCAGGTGACTGCATTTTGTAACGCGGCGCATATTTGTGGGGCCTCGGAGTGGAACTTCGTACATTTCACCGTGCTGGCACCTAGAAAATTGAGATTCCTCCTCTATTTTTGTAAAGTTTGCGTGCCACTGCGGTAAGTGTCAAAACAGAAGATGTCAGTCGTGAGGTCATGGAGTAATTCAGTTCTAGTACTGTCCAGCTACAATAAATGTGACTCGTGGAGCTTAAAACGCAACTTTTATTGTACATGCGACATCTTCTGCATGTTCGGCGGATATCTTCAAGCTCAGAAAAACTGCGAAAAGCGACCATTTGCTTCGCCAGTTCTGTTCGTCTGTCCCCGTGGAACAACTCGGCTTCCACTGGACAGATTTTCATGAAATTTGATTACTGAGGATTTTTCGAATATCTGTCGAAAAAATTCATGTTTCTTTAAATTTATCTTAGTGACACTTAAATTTTCTCGACAGATTTTCGAAAAATACTCAAATATCAAATTTCACGAAAATACGTTCAGTGGAAGCCGAGATGTTTCGTGCTGATAGACGGACAGACATGAAGAAGCTAAGGGTCGCTCTTCGCAATTTTGCGAACACGCCTAAAACCGTACGGTAATTGCGGTGTTGTCATATCCGCAGCATAGCATCACTGACACGGGCAAGCCCAATAATATTCACCGCATTAAGTCCGGAGCAGTTTGACATTTGGTAACATGCAGTTGTATCATTACTCCGCCTCTATGTTTGGTTTACAACGCTGTAAATATTCCCAGTCTAACCGAATTTGATAACATCTGTAGTAGCATCACTGAAAGCTGAGCGCCATTGCGAATGGTCAACTGATATCAGGTTGATGGATAAGCAAACGCTGTACGTGTACGAATATACAACAACAACAACAACAACAACAACTGTGCTGCTCGAAACTTGTAAACATTAAACTTAACAACTTATAACGACAGGGCACTGCAGATATCCGAGAAACGTTACGGCACAACTTCAGAACTCGGCCAGTTCTACCAGTAGTCAGTATTACACATCGTAACATTGGATTACTATGGCCATATTTTATTTTATGGCGCAACAGCCCCCAGTGGGCCAGGGTCTCCTTATTATCGAGGCCTCACGATCATACGCAGACACACCACACCATATTACACGCACGTAAATTATAGAATAATCCCTGAGAGAAAATCAACGTTTCTAGAGGGTTGCAGAAAATACACTACGGAATTTAGGCGTATTTAAAATTATACTTGAAGGATTTTAAACATAATATGTTTATTGGCCCGTGCATCATTGTGATAGTTGAAGAATAAAAGACCAACTTGATGTGACTTGCTATTTTATTTCACTTCTTATGTGTTCAACATGTTTCGGACATTAATATATCCATCATCAGGAGCTTGCGACTATTCTTCAGCCTGCAACACGGATACCACTCCAACCCAACCACACCGAAACTCCAACACACATCGGACCAAGAACAATAGACCAATGTGGTAATTCAACAGAATAGTCGCAAGCTCCTGATGATGGATATATTAATGTCCGAAACATGTTGAACACATACGAAGTGAAATAAAATAGCAAGTGACATCAAGTTGGTCTTTTATTATTCAACAATTTTAAACATATTCACTTCAAATAAAAAAAAAATTACCGATGTCACAAAAAAGTCACGCAGCAGGGAAAAATTAGGCTTAAGTTTTTTGTAATTTAGGAGCACTTAAAACTCATGGTTAATGGATTTTGAAAAAAAAGGTAATTTTATTTTTGGTCAGAGAAATAAATAGTAAAGCCACAGACTGCAAAATTAAACGGTGACGCCTGATTTTACATGAACCATGGCGAATGGTTTCTGGGTCTTTCGGGATTAAAACGTACTTTCAGACATTTTGTTACAAATGGAATAATTCCTACCACAATGCATTACAAATTTTGACGTTTTGCTGACCGTGCATCTCCGTATATATATCTCAGTAATTAACCAACTCGAGGCACAAAAATTTTGTTTTACAATAAGTTTATTTCATGCCTCTACAATTTTAGACCACTCACTTGTTTCAGTGTGATGATACCAGAGGCTGTGTAATGCAATTTTGACCGCCTGATGATGAGCACATGTGCTCGAAACATGTAGAGGCATGAAATAAACTTATTGTAAAACAAAAATTTTGTGCATCAAGTTGGTTAATTACTGAAATAAACAGTGTATTAGTTTAGGAAGATTACAGAGCGGGGTACTTTACCGGTACCGTGAATTACTTGCTTTCTGGTACTTTCTACATAACCACCCTCTCAATTCATTCCAAGCTATGTAATTTCTAAAAATGACGTTACTAATGGGAAACCGTCAACACGAATACTTAATAAAATGAAACACCGCAACTACAGCCACATGTTTCGGCTTGACATATTTAGCCACGATGAGGCTCTATCTACAAACTATATCAAGGCAAAATATTTTGCTGTGGTTATGACGTTTAATTTTAATATGCAGTTGTGTTGACGGTTTTCCATAATTGACATTGTTAGCCTAAAATACAGCATGAAGACCCACACTGTCGATTCATGTACTCTGAATAGTGTAGTTTATTTCATAGCTCGACAGCCCTAGTGGTCCTAGGCATCCTTCTTATTAAGGTTTCGAGATCTCACTCAGACACGCCACGCTCGGTGCGACTCCTTTGCAAGAGTGATCGGCCCATCGTAAAGACCTCTACCTGACACACAGCATAAGCGAGAGACATTTATGGTCACGGTGGGATTCGAACCCGCAATCCTAGCAAGCGAGCGACCGCAGATCCACGCATTGAAATGCGTATGAATAGCCCTAATTTTAATAAATTTGCTTAATGAACTGTTAACATTTAATTACCTTCCAAAGCCTAAGATGAAACAGTACGTTTCACCCGCATGGTCTTGTTAACAGCAATTCGCACTCGCGAGAAGTTGTTATACTGAATGAGGCTTCTTACACCTTCCATAGATTCCTAAAGGCAAATTATGGCGTAGTACCTCGAAATTAGGCCACGACACCTACTTTCCGTATCTTTTGCAAATTACCATCCGCCCTCGCCGTGCAATTACAAACTTTGCAAGTACAGGCGTCGTTAAATAAGTTAACAATCATTAATTAAGATTTTTTTACTCTAGGTCCCAAAATCTCCAGCATTTCCTAGCTCACCCACACGTCACTTGCATTAAACACAGGTGAAGTAACCGCTGATGAGTTTATACATTTTCTAAACCCTTCCCGGTAACATCTGTAATAAAGTTGCTACACGTCCATACGGCATTACGAAGTGCTTGGTGTAATGAATGAGGTAAGTGGTCAGAGGTTTCTGCAGTACAACTGCCGTAGAGTTCTGAGCTGAGAGGGGAGGTGTCAGGATATTAGCTACAGGAATCACGGCGACAGGCCGGGGCGCCTTAATGGGGACTCCTGCCGTGGGTGAGTATTAATTATATGAGCCAGCTAATAATGCAAGACACCATAAATTACGGTACTAGAGGTGAAGAAAAAAAATCACAGCACTTGGTTTGCATACCGTCCCCGCACAGAGGGAACCTTAGGCTGAGGCATTCATATTACGTCCAAGCTACGTAATGTGTCTTCCATTACACGAAGCAGACAAATCGCCATGCTCACGGAACAGAACAGCAATAGATAACTCGGAATTACGTAAAAACCTAGCCTGTTGTTTACATGGCTGCTTTCACACACATAGCACTTAAGCATACCTATTATAAGTACAGATACCACTTTGTAAACATAACACATTACAGTAATTTTCAAATTTAAGATGCCCTCTAATTTAAGACGTACCGAACTTCTAAAAAGACTTCAGGGAAAAAAAAAATTTAGATGATAATTAGAAAGGAGTAAATATGTTTTAAAGTCGGTCTGCATTCCAGATTTTTTTTGGCGCGAATCGACATTTTTTGTAAGCTAATACATTTCAGTGCCCGTACAATTTACTAATCTTGTAGCTAGGCCGCATGTTCTTCGAGGCAAACGATCGTTTTCGAGAGTTTGGAAGAATAAAAAAAAAAAAACTTCGAACGTGCGTCTTAAATTCGAAGTAATACGGCATAGCACTGCTAATCATCTTACTAAATTATCTATCTACTTAACAAAATACAGGGCTTTCCAAGACATCCGTGGTTGCTCACCACGTAAAGACGTCCCATGCTGATATGGAGACTGACCATTGCACCCACATAATACCAATGAACTTGATGTGATCGAACATAACCGTTTTGACTTGCGTTTTGTACACTGCACCTCCGCTCGTTTCGTTGCATTACTGTAGGGCAATTCTCGGTTGTGGAAGGCACACTGTGTTATTGGTTAGCGAGGTTGTGGAAGGGGACAGGAGACCATGTGCGAGACTCCACATGATTTGCCTGTTTGCTGTCGTTTTTTAAACGAGGATACCTTTGTTGTCGACTGACGACGTCTCTATGGAGAGGCAGGTTTAATTTAAAGAACAAAAACGGACCGCGTGGCGACGCATCAGTACTTCCCTTGAATAGAAATAGACGAGAAACGAATGTAGTCAAGGTGAGTACAGCATGACTCATGATGCTACAAGGGCAGAACAATTTGTTTCGCATAGAATTACTGCACATATCAGATATGCTGCAGAAGGACAGTAGAGTAACTCTTAAAAGTGCCTGCCTCTGAAGCACTTTGTGAGACTCGATTCAAGCTGTCCAATTTTCCGTTTCTTACGACGCCAGGTCTCGGCTGCAAAGAAAAACGCCCAGTTACATTAAGGATTGCGAGCAACCTTCATTCGAAGCCTTCTGTTGTCGATTTGGGGTCCTGCAAAAACTTTCTGTCCCCAGCAGACAGATCAGTGCACTGCTCGGACTGCTGGGGACAGAAGCGAAGCTACGTTTTTTGGGGCCTGTGGCAAGTAATCAAAATGGCCGCCTATAAAATAAAATTATAGCCTATAAACAACGTCACAATAATTGAATTTCCACTTATTTGGCTGAATAATTTAAAATTTGTTGAATGTAGAAAATAAAAATTTTTCATTTAAAATATTCATTTTGCCGCTTGTTGGATTCTGCTGCCCGGGGGGGGGGGGCTCCACTCTCCTCACCCCTAGCTACGCCACTGGCCGAGGACAGAGATGCGTTGTGACATCTTTAGGCGCGTTCTTAAAACTGCGAACAGCGACTATTCGCTTCGTCACGTCTGTCTGTCCGTCCGTCCGCATGGAACAACTCGCTTCCCAATGGACGGATTTTCATGAGATTTGATATTTGACTATTTTTCGGCAATCCGTCTAGAAAATTCAAGTTTCGTTAATATCGGACAAGAATAACGGGTACTTTATGTGAATACCAATAAACATTTTTGATCATATCTCGTTCAGTTCTTAGAATGCAAAATGTTTCGGGCAAAAGTTGCAGAGAAAATCAAAACACATTTTACGTTCAATAACTTTTTTTTCGAAAATGAATTATGTGGGGAAAAAAATTGTAGAGGCGGACAGGCAACCGATGATATTATGGCGCATATACATTGCATGCTGTATACCCAAGGCTGAAGAGACACTCTTAGAATATATAATATTTAGTGTTTTTCCACTGCAAAAATGACAGCACGAAAGCGCCTCCACGATATCTTATTCGTACATTGCCTGTCTTGCTCATTTTGCCTGCGGTACGACTGGTTTGACAAAAGCTAAACAGTTGGTACAACTTGTGAGTTCGGCTCGATACTGTCCCGGCCGAAATATGCTGAGAGAAAGGGGTACCGGCCGCATCCCACACTGTTTCATAACGTTTGATTCTGTTTCACACACACTTCACGAGACAGAGAGACCTAGAGTGCGCCAACAGTCTTAAGTAGTTTAGAATTATCATACGACCTACCCTTCGTTGTCACAACATTAGATAAAATGACAGCCACCTGTGCCTAAACTGCATTGTATTCCAGGACTACAACAAAATTCCAGTAATAAGTGAATGATAGTTCAGGAACCGGGATAACTGACCTCTCACATCCGCCTTATGCTGAGGTTACGAATGAGTGGAGCTGTGCCTCCACTCTTCAATACACCTTCACGGAAAGTGCAAGAACACGTTTACGTTGTCCGAGATAATATGTTTCACTGTCTGGACAGAGCCATAAAACAAACTGACCAACCGGAAAGTCTGTTTAGACGATGTAAATTTGCTGTAGAGTGAACCTTGCATGGTAAACTGATACTCTTTGTAAACATCAAGCTCCAGCTATCGCAAAAACACACAATATTAATAGCGGTAATTGGTAGCTATTGGCGAGGGGATGAAGAGGCAAGCTATAAGAGGGGGAACACTGCGCACTATACCCGATTCGCAAACGTCACAGTGACCTAAGCTCTCAACGAACTCCAGAGGGCATGTGCGTGATTTTAGGCTTCCGTCGTGAAGTAGATGAGAGCGAACTGCGCTCTTCTGGTTTATTACGCAGCGTATAATGGTAATTCCTTACCGACGTTTCGGGACATCGGTCCCCATCTTATAGAATCAAGATCTTCTTGACCCTTGAAAATGCCCAGTGTTGTAGGATCAGCAAGCAATTTATCTAGCCACTGCTATACAAAATCAGAGTATATTCACATTCAGTCGTTAGTTCATTAATTACATCTTACGACAGGTCCATAGCCTCTTCCAAAGCGAGCTCTCCACAGAGTGCGGTTTGGTGCTGCTTCTTCCCATTTCCAGTAACTTCTATTTTCCCATAAGCTCATCCAGTAGATGTTTACGTCTTCTCAGTTACAAAGTATGAGCACCGAATAACAACTTTCGAGCATTACATTTTCCTGTATCTACACTACACTACTGCACGTTTCGGCAAAACTGTACCACCAGCGTCAGGTAGTCTACAAATTCAAACAAAGACAATGTGACATATGTAGGGAGATCTACAGTTACAAACAGTCAATATGTTGTTATAATAGTCAGCTATTATTCCAAAATGGAATAATAATACGCAATTGTATTTTAAAATGTATAAACTAAGTAAGAATCAATATACGCTGTTGAATTCCCCCGTTGTTTTGGAGTATTATACATTTTAGCACCCTGTGTTGCTAATGAAGGTCGCTCCGCTCTGACATACTGGCATGTAGTGCATGTAGGTCACGTAACGTTTACACGAGTTTTGCTGTATATGCGGTTAAAACTGTGAAAATAACATAATCGGTAAATAAATAGGTTTATACATTTCTGAGTATTGGATATTAACATGATTTAATATTCGTGATTAAAATAACAACGATTAGTATGAGTCCTTGTTATCCATAAGTTTGTCTCACCGTATTTTTCTGTAATTATTTTGCAATTAAATATGTTGTTTCAGAAAAAATGTTTACTGTCAAATGTGTTAAGGAAAGGGGGACATTCTTTAAAAGTACAGTTTCTTAACTTATTCTTATTACTCTAAAGATAGCTCAAAAATAGCCGAAACACGTAGATAAACTACAAATTATCTTAACTAACATACACTGTTGTACAGACACAGGTACTTAAACATTTATTCACGAGTAGTGGCATTACACAATGGTACGAATCGCATTAAAAAAGACTTTAATCTCTTTCATAGTGAATTTTTTACATTTTGTATCGTTTTAGGACCTAAACCGTTCCTATTTCCTTATCAGATAATATAAGGTACGGGGCTCTAATACGTCGACTTACAAATAACAAATCACAATCCCTCGACTTAGGAAAGACCTTAAACATCGGATTATTAAGTTGGGGCTGTAATCATTCTGATTATAAATTGTGGGAATATAAAACAAGGGATTCCAGTCCAAAAGAATGATCCCTTATGTCTTCCTGCCATGTTAAGAAGGCAACTGAAGCATTATCCTCGACGCCGTGTTTTGAAAATCCTGGCATGAAGAAAGCCTCAAATGTGGATGAAAAAGACGGTCACATTCGTACGTAAACGTCAGAACCACTAAAACTCACCTTTTATTTACGCTTTCAAATGGCACAAACTGGCTTTCGAAACATTCTGAACAGGAGTACAACTTTACAATAACAACGACAGTGACAAATTTGTATGTTCATAAACATATTTTATGAGTTGAGGAATAAAAAATCAACTAGATGTCACTTGTTATATTTACTTTACTTCTTAGATACTCAACATGTTTCGGGCATTAATATGTCCGTCTTCAGGAGTTTGCGACTATGTTGTTGAGCTACCACATTGGCTGTATTGCTCTTGGATTGCTG
>Ga0123357_10002848_pt1 | contig 19510 bp, 10 predicted proteins | sample TergutEmb28metaG_FD_89873 | JGI IMG/M metagenome (GOLD analysis project Ga0123357, IMG submission 89873) | Embiratermes neotenicus P4 segment gut microbial communities from Petit-Saut dam, French Guiana - Emb289 P4 | ecosystem: Host-associated > Arthropoda: Insects > Digestive system > Gut ...
GGAAAGTGCCATTGTCCCAGTACTGGGTGATTGTGACAGTAATCACTGTGCCACTGTCCCAGTAGAGGGTGAACGTATCAGGAAAGTGCCATTGTCCCAGTACTGGGTGATTGTGACAGTAATCACTGTGCCACTGTCCCAGTAGAGGGTGAACGTGTCAGGAAAGTGCCATTGTCCCAGTACTGGGTGACTGTGACAGTAATCACTGTGCCACTGTCCCAGTAGAGGGTGAACGTGTCAGGAAAGTGCCATTGCTCTAGTACTGGGTGATCGTGACAGTAATCACTGTGCCACTGTCCCAGTACTGGATGATAGTGACAATAATCACTGTGCCACTGTCCCAGTGTTATTATGACATTTTTGTAGTGTGTCTTGTAATTGTTACGCGTCCTTTACGAATTAAAAAAAAGGAATCCTTATGTGGGACCACTTCCGTGCTTTCGTCTGTCTGCCCACTTGTGACCTACTTTCAGCGAGTAAACCTTTGGTTGGATATTTATTAAATTCGTTACAAGAGACCTGCGCATAATGCTATTGATTATTTGTGACTATGAGAGTCGGCGCAGGGAAGACGATATTTTCCCTTATGGTAGTTAATAAAATTACACTGACGCGTGTGTTAGGCAATCTTATGACATTTTGGAAGTAAAGAATGCCATGTTAATCCTTACATGACGTCACAGTGTGTACAATTTGCCGTCTTTCATTAGATGAGTAGATAAATAACTGATTATGCCCATATTTACTGTAGTCAACAGTTACTGTGCTTCTTGTATGGGTGAAAAAATTCACGTGTATTCTTAGAGTCCATGCGTGTAAGAGCAGGATTCACATTTCCAAGTTTTCCTTCCTACAATGAAGAGCTTGGGTATTTGAGAATTACGCTCTTCTGGGTTATTACGCAGCGAGTAGTGGTAATTTCTTGCCGACGTTTCGGGACAACATATCGATTCCACCTTCAAGGATAAATAATCCTTCTTTTGGATTCTTGACCCCTGAAGAAGAGACCAATACGTTGTCCCGAAACTTCGGCAAGAAATTACCACTACTCGCTGCGTAATAACCCAGAAGAGCGCAATTCTCATCCACTTCTCGGCGGAAGCCTGAAAACAAGCATAGATTTTGCATTTGCACATATTTCGCTGCAGTGAGTAACTTCCCGGACACAAAGCTGCACTGACACACGTATAGATATTATGATTAATTTCTGTGAATCCCGTTACCACAATTCGATAAGGAGATCCATTCAAATGTAATGAACTGCTGCCAGATGGGAACCCCAGAATGAACGCCCCCGTTCGCCTCAACCAACCGGCACTCGCTTATACGTGCGCTTATAAACGTCCAATTAACGAACATGTTTCTTTTTCAGGAGCTCTTTGCTTTAAGGCTGCCTATTTACCTGTCAGCAAGCGAACCTCTTTCAGCCCATTACAAATATTACTCAATAGTCGTTACACTACGAACACCGTGTTTCGTGTCTTAGAAAGCACCCACTCATTTTATAGCCTCACACGATGCGTTTTTAGCTTACATCACTTTTTGAGAAAGGATAGGCCTGTGATAAAAATTAACTTTTTGACTTTCCTTCCATAATGCATTTTGAATAGTTGACGGATTTGAGTGCAATTTTTTATTACCAACTAAATGTTCTGTTTGATACGTTATAATTCTCTGCCACCAACAGTACCAGCGGTACAGCCGTGCGAACTTCTGAAGTGATAGCTACAGAAGCTACATTTTCTGTACCAGTTGTCTGAAATTCGGTACTGCCGACGAATAATTTTAGTAATATAAGTTTGTATGTAGTAAAGTAAGTTTATTATGCAATTTTGGAAGTAATATTTCATGTCAGTTGTCATACTGCCAGCGTGGTTTTTTTTTCATGTGTCATTTAAGGAAGCTGTCAGTTGCTGAGTTTCCATAGCAATACGGAGCAGTGGTGGAATAATACTGACAATGGAAATCCAAAGTATTTGGTGAAAACCCTTTCTCAGTGCCATTTTCTCCACCACAGTTTCCATATGGATTAACCTGGTACTGAACCTAGGGCTGCGAGGTGACAAATGCCGGCTACTAACCACATGAGCCATGGTACGTTTTTCTCAACATGACGATCATGCGAAATTATATATATATATATATATAGAGCCACTGGGCTGATGGTGATATCTCATGCAGTGTTGTAGTTTGACACGAGGGATTTTGCTGTCGAAGTGGATCATGATGCACACAATTTTTTTAAGAAATGTGTACCGTATATTACATTCAACAACATGTCTACGGGGTGGGTGATTGCGTTGAATTCGTAACTGTAATCAGCATACGCATATCTAGTAGTGTAGATTAGCAGCGAGAAATTTCATTGAATTGTACTATGATTAATGTACAGTCCTCTTCTTCCTGGCCCCAGTAAGCGTAAAAGCAGCTTCTTTCTAAATTTTTTAAAATTTATATTATTGGCGTTTAAATCAACTGAATTTCACGCGTTATTAAGTACTGCCACAGCAACAATACTTAGCGCTTGAAAAACCAGTTGTCATTCTATTTACTGCCATCATTATCGTTTCTAACTTCGCGTTTTTTCCACACCGCGTATGTATGTATTATGTATGTATGTGTCTGTGTGTATTATATGGATATATTTATGTATGTATGTGTGTATGTGTTTTTATGTACGTATGTAGTTAGGTATGTGCGCGCGTATGTACGTGTGTACGTATGTATGTGTATATGTATGTGTGTGTATATATGTATGTATGTGTTTTGTATGCATGTTGGATCAAACAACGATTATTTCCCTATAAAGCATTAACTGATAGGCTTTTATAATTGAGAGGGCACGTGTTTAATGCGCGGTACTAGATGTGTGTGTATATATATATATATATATATATATATATATATATTCAGGTTAATACCACATAGTCCTTAAAGTGTTAAACTGCAGATTGTTACTTTTTTGAGTTTAGTATTCATATCGTATTTGCGACACTCTTGTTGAAGCCTCCCTGCTTCTGGATGTGGCGCTGCTTTACTGGATGATTTGTGTCCGACGTTTCGTTAGTGGTGTAATTTAAATGGTTGAAATATCCAATGAAGAAGGACGAAAAAATACGTATTCTTTTAACATTTGGAGCGTTGAAGACAAAACCACTGTGCGATATCGAAACGTCGGACACTCACCCAATGGCGCGACGCCATTTTGTAGAATTACGGAGGCAACTGCTTTATATTTGATTCTTCATTTATTCATCCGGCTAGAAATTGTGCTTTATGTATTGCACATTTAAAACACTTGTTTCAGCAACACAATATTGACTCGCCACGTGACACCTGGCGCTCTGCTAAAAGCACAGTATTATTCTGTCGGTTTATTCAGACATTGCTTTTTTGTCACTCTAATGTATTTTTGTGGACCATTAATTCGTAGTAACAGTACTATATTACTATACATAATAAATATACACATAAAAGTGCTGATACTGCTAACGTCATTTTCTCTGCAGTAGAGTTCCCTATAGTATCATGTCCAGTGTGGCAGTTAATTTGTGTTTTACTGTTACAGTATTTTTCTTCTTTCTTCCCCAAACTTCTTTGCCAGTTTCCTAATTCTTTATTTCCCTATTTTATGTAAATTTATGAGTTTCGCAAGAATATGAGCTTGGTAAAATCTGTTGATTTCTTACAAGTCGTCCCGCCATTTGTACTTAACCTTTTGCCGTTCTAAAACTTCTACCACCAGCTGCGCTTCCGTACGTTTCAGAAGTCAGTGAATATGACCCTCTTCCTTTGTTTGTTGGGGATGTCTTGCCCTTCCCACTAGCCTCGCACACCTCCAGATTGCAGACCTAATCCATGCTACCTCGCTTCACTCCTTCGCCACTCCTTCTGCACGACTAGACGTTTTCATTTCATACTTCGGACTTCGGTTTCGTGAACGAACAGAGTTACAACGTGCTTTAGGTTTTGTTCATTTATTACTCTGTTCCATTGATTGATTGATTTATTGATTAATTGATTAATTTGTTCTACACTTCTTTCTCTTATTTCTTTCTTTCTTACTATCCTGGCTTAATTAAGAATCTAAATTGTTTTGATTTATGACACACATCGAAGCCTGAACGGCTTTACCTCGCAGAGAATATAGTCCTGTAGGAGTGGTTGCCATGTCGACCAGTTTGTGACTCACACAGTCACTCATGCAAGGGTGAGAACATACTCTTGCACGTAACTGGAATCTCGCCATTTCACTTGGACTTCCTAAACCTGTCACTTGCCTACTGCAATTTGCCGTACAGCCAGTACGGGACTGTACAGCGTTCTGTGGCGCTAGGACATACCGCTTTGTTTTGTGCTCGACGTCATGTAAACATTTATGATGACAGCTAAATGGCTGCAAAATGGTATGCTACTGGTGTGTGTTGCCTGTTGTTTTGTATGGGTGTGAAAGTTGGTTGCTCACATTGAAGGAGGAACGTAGGCCGTGGGTGTTTCAGAATAAGGTGTTGAGGAGAATATTTGGGCCTAAGAGGGACAAGGTGACAGGGGAGTGGAGAAAACTGCATAATGAGGAGCTTAATGATCTGTACTCCTCACCCAATACTGTTCGGGTGATAAAATCGAGAAGAATGAAATGGGCTAGGTATGTAGTGGGTATGGGGGAGAGGAGAGGCGGGTTTGGGTGGGAAACCTGAGGGAAAGAGACAACTTGGGAGACCCAGGCGTAGATGGGAGGATAATATTAAGACGGATCTTCAGGAAGTGGGATGTGGGGGTGTGGACTGGATCGATCTGGCTGAAGATAGAGACCGGTAGCGGGCAGTTGTAAATGCGGCAATGAACCTTCGGTTTCCATAAAATGCGAGGAATTTCTTGCCTAGCTGAAAGCCTGTTAGCTTCTCAAGAACAACTCTGCTTCATGGAGTACTGGTGTGTTTGTTCACTAATAAGTTTCGGACATTCGCCTTGCTGCTGGACGCAACAAATCTCCCTGAAACTCTGTAGATATTTACCAGTTACACGACGTCACGCCCCGCTTAACTCCTGCCTTCATCCCGTTCCACATTAACCTCTCCGGCTTCACAATTCCGTGCCGTTCAGCACGAGAATTTATGTAAGTTAGAGTATTAACGCGGTGTATTGACTGTAATTTATGACATTGATATTAATTCATATTTTCTATATAATGCCCTTGACAGAGCACATAAACACTATTAGTATACGTAAAAGTCCTTTAGTTTCGTCTTATGACACAGAAGACGAAAATTTGGCTCTGGTGCGTCATTAGTAGCTTGGCGTCCCACTGTGGGTGGCGGAGTTGAAAGAAGAGAAATCTGTGCTCTCAGCTGACATACTGAGGTCAGGCGGAATGACAGGTCACGTGATAGACAGCTGCTTCGCTCCCAAGAGGTCATGTGGCCCATACATAATCCAGGGTTAAAAAAGTATTTTTTGCCTCAAATTGTCATCAAGTATAGTCGATTTTGTTCTGTATAAGAAATGGCTACCTGATTACAGTGTATTAACCGCCCTACGCCTCCTATTTCTATGTGGTGGAGAATATTTTCAAGTGAACGCATGGGAGAAATATAAATGCACACAGGTTTTTAATCGGAATCCTTGAGTAAAACAGACCACTAGTGACATTAGGCATACTTTTGCTTATATTATGAAACCTTAATTTGATCGGTGTGGGGATGTGAACCGGGCATATCTGACCGTGGAGCCGTTTAATGGCAGGATATTTGAAGACACACAGTTGTTTCAACATTTATGCTTTTCGATTACCACCAAAAGTGGAATGCGTTGTCAATTTTTCGTCTGCACTAAACTGGAAAACTCAAGCCGACTGTATTATGATAACATGCCATAATTTTACGTTAAATTAATAATTAATTTCAGTGCAATAAAATTTTATTAACATGAAGGCTTAACATCACGAGTGCCAACTATAGATCCAACACAACAACAGTAAATAATAATAATAATAATAATAATGATAATAATACAGGTGATAACACGCACTTGCCTTCACTTTCGTTATTACACACGGGACGTGTTATGACTGTTGCGTGTTAACATGAGTTGAGACAAATGATTGTAACTGGTCGTCTGAATATATACTTGAAGTTTAGGATAGGGCTGAATAAATTTTATTGTTATTGGTAAATTAAATCTACGCGTATTTCGAATGCTTTTAAATGTATCGTTGTTTTTCCTTTTGGACGTTAAGTTATCCAGCTGTTACCCAGTGGTTCTGAACAAATGCAACATTTAAAAGCCTTTCCTCCTTTGTTCCATCGATTCCCAATACATCACGTTCAAATTAGTGAAGAGCAAGAAAACTTCATCAGCAGTACTTGATATGTTAGTACCAAAATCGCACGTCTGAATCAGTATTTCTCTTCTTTTCGCGTTCATTTTTTTTTTTGCGCTGTAAAATTAACGAATTGTGTTTGAATATTACCTCTCTGTAGGATTATTGTACGTGACAAGCACAGTTTGTAGCCCTAAAAGTGGAGTTATTACTAATTCTGCCAACGCCATGAACAATATAACTTTGTAACGCAAAGTACATGGTCGTAACGACTTCTGTGTAGCATAAAATGTATACATTTTGATCCCATTGCCTTTTTGTATGAATGCATTGTTTCTTCGAAACGTCGGGACGAGTAACCCAACGACACTGCGGCACACGAAGAAAACCTGGATCCGCAGTAGAACTTGTCTGAAAGAAGGAAGTTTTGCAAAATGTACCTCTTTGTCTACCTAGGACAGTTACAGTGGCGGACATAAGGCCGTAATCGTGTGCTCTGTTGAGATTCTTAGCTGATGTCATTATGTTGCTTCCAGAGCTGGAGCAAATTCTTGGCGACCAAAAATTTAAAGATGACTGAAAAGCGGAAGCAGTTTAGTTTATTTAGTATTTATATATTGCCACATATTGTTGTAGTTCAGTGGTTCTTATATTGTAAAGAAGGATACAGGTATTTTCTTTTGTTTCAGTGGCAGCATTGTTACACGGACAATTGTGTTACAAAGTTTTGTGGTGATACTACAGCCATTTGGTTTGTTTTAAATCCGATGAGGACATAGCAAAGAGGAATTAGTGTAATACCATTTACCGGTATTTGTATAAGTGCGTAAAATGGTCCCATTAAGGACATCCAGAGGCACATCAATAACGAAATAAAGTGAAATGCCAACTTGATGCAACAATTATTGAAGTTTCCTTAGCTCGACATGTTTCGGTCGCACGGCACCATCCAAACCGTACACACGACCTACGCAGCGGCTGTCAGGACAACCACCCATCTACAAACTGGGTGCAGAAAACCACATGCTGCAACTTAACATCAAGTGCTCCTGATTACGGGCGTATGCACCCGAAACATGTCGAGCTAAGGAAACTTCAATAAATTACATTGTTGCATGAAGTTGGCATTACACTTTATTTCATGATGAAGATGCACGGTCAATCAACCCACACATCAATAATATTTTGTGTTGAATGACGTGTAAAAAAGTAACTGTTTTAAGTTTCCCGTTGTTCTGTATCTTCCTGTTCTAAAATCTAATATACATGAAGGTCGAGTTGTCACTAGGAATGCCGCGTGAAGTTTTATGTGTGGGTAGAGGTACAGCTGCACTTGTCCATGAATTGGGCTTTAGATAGAGGTTAGTTGTCAGATTCATGTTCCGGCCGCTACTCTATACGAAGCTAAACTATGTTTAGAAAAGCTATACTTGTCCCCGTTTTCAAGGTTTATCAGTTGGTGTCCAGTTTCTGTAGTTCGGTCACCACGCCCACTTCACCACAACCACTTTAGTTATCAGACTTGCTCTCGCGCAAAATGCATCAGCGCCTGTTCCTTCTGTCCCGGATTCCGGCTAAACGTATTGCTTGCAAAAATTTTAATTTCTCGGAGCGGTGACTAGAAACCGCTGTAAATTGCTAATGGTAGAAGGAAACTTCCGAGGGATTTTCGATTTGATTATGTTAAAATTGTATTCACTCTTTTGTTTACTCTCGAAGAATAAGCCTGGAAATGAAATAGACATTAGGTTATTCCGAAACGTCGGAATTTTTCTTAAGTATACCCCGTTACGTTTCAGGAGAAGAATAAAGTTATTCATTACCTGTACAAACTATTTGGGCTATATTGATAAACCAACGTGATTGTCAGCTATGTGAAATTACGCGTAATTTAAATCTACAGTGTTCGTTAAACCTAAAGAACTTATCGCTTGGCATGGAGTTGAAGCTGGCAGCAGAGTAGCATAAAGTCATGTCGCTATAAACAGTTCAGGAATTGTCAGCGTTCATTCCCTTCGGTAAATGTACTAAAAGGAAATTAATTTTTCATGTTTGCATTACGGAAATTCCACAGCTACCACGATTTTGGATGTGAACACACGGCATACTGAAGAAACGAAACAATCCTGGCTGTCGTAAATATATCAGCTAAAATAAATGAGATGGCTTTCTTTGTTGTTTTTGTTTAAAGTGTACTGTGTCTTTGTTTAAAGTGTACTGTGTCTTTGTTTAAGCAAAGCAATTAATTAAATCTTGCACTCAGGGATCAATTCCCTACACGAACCTACCGCAACATATAAGGTAATTATTTTATGTGATAACTGTCATTTGTCACTTCTGTCAGGTCGTTTATCGTATTAACGTAACCTAATCTCATCCGACCGCTTACACGCCGGCAAAGAAGAGACGTTAAATGATAAACGATAGTTGGCACGTAAAATAAAGACGCTGTACTTAACTAAGTAAAATGACAGGTTAAAGACTGGAGACAGAGATTTATTTCCTTGTAGTATAATCTGGGGGACATACAAAAGAGAATAGAAAGACTATTCATCAGAGATCGCTGTGGTGGCAGGCATAGGATAGGCTTCCGATCGCGGTGTTCACTCTGTGACTCCTAAGCTTCCATGGATCAAGAAACATTAAATATTGTCTTTTGGTAAAGAGTGACGTTTGTTGGATTTCTCTGTGTTGTTTGCTTTGTTAATTATTTGGTTGACTCTGTAAATGAGATTCAGTCTTTACTCTGTATAATAAGGCGCAACTAAATGGTGATAAATCGTATAGGCATGTTTCGGAAATTTGTAAATTATTTATGCACGTGTGTTCCTGCAATTCAAGTTACCATTGCTGAGCTAGACTAGATTTTCGAAAATGTGGAAATGATTTATTTCATCGTCAACTTTGATTGTGTAAATACCTGTATGGGGTGAACACAAGTCACGTATATCCTCAGTACCAACAATTCATGTCTTAGTAATTAAGTTTACATTTAAAGAAACGTAAAATGCACGCGCTTTCATTTTATGCCTTAAATAAAAGTGGAATATTCTGTTTTATTGAAATAAGAACAAGTGGTTGCCATACGTTTGAAGCCCTTATGTGACTGGCCGTTTGTATTTTATATTGATAATGAACAGACTATCCACATCCTTTTATTTTATTTGATCTGATTTTTGTTGGGGGGTAGGTACTTCTAAGGAATTTTGTTTTTGTTTGCTAAAGAAAGTCCACGTAAACATAATTTTTTTTCATACATTTTATACACCAAATTCAGTAACCATATTTATAAGAAAAATTTACAACGGTCTTTATGTAGGCGTTGAAGAACTGTTTAAACACTTAATCGTTCGAATGGATTGGGGCGTTGTTTAGTTAGCATAGTCCTGCACTTATGACAGTTACAATAAATTAGAAAATAAACGAACACAAAGTGTGTAGCCAGAATGCTAATGGTGTGGTTACAGGAATCAATTGTTAATTGCCGTCTCAACTGAGTAAACTACAGCTACACGTAGACATAAATATTGACACTCCAGCCGCAACAGAATTTCGGCATAATGTTACGAAAAGAGAAGTAAGTTCGAGTGCTTTCATAGCAAGTGACTTTCGGTTAATTCGTGAAGGAATGAGAAAGCCCTATCGAATACCAAGTAATGTAAATATCATAGAGAGTAGCGACATTTGCCTAGCATATCACCTGTAGTTTATCTGTGTAGGCTTCTGTTATAAACCGATTAATTCAGCACATTAAGAAGCCGTATACATTGTAAGTGAATTCTGATGTGTGCAGCTTGGACTTTTCTTTGAGTCTCTCTGGCACTGAGAGAGCTCTGCTTCTGCTTATATCGGAAATTTATTCTTATAAATGTCGAGAAGGATTTGAGGGAAAGTTCTTACCATAGTTCGGTCTAGGAAGGACTGGTGACGTCGAAACATCAGATTAAGGTTTGCTGTGTTTCTGCAAGCCGAATGACACCTGCAAAACAATCTTCCTTCTTTTTCCATTCGGTGTCTTGGATAAATTTTTCGTATAAGATGGAATTCAGTCTATAACATGTCACGAAGTCCCTTTACTGAAATGTGTGTGCGTGCTTATATATACAGTCTGATAAGTGAAGTGAACACAGAGGACCAACAGAGTATTTTGGTTTTGTTGGAGGGTTGGAGCAACGAGGAAGCCTGCCAGCAAATGTTTAAACCTGACCCCGTAAGGTGAGGTATCGTCTTCAAAGAGGTGAAAAGTTTGTAGCAGTAGAGCATTCAGTTTAGTATATACAGATATTTAATATTATGTACTTACTTCACAATCACCCTATACATATTAACAGGCATTCTATGTATCTGAAACTGAAGACTGCTAGAAGCAGTCTTCAATTTCAGATACATCGAAACGTCAGAGAAAATGTAATACTAAAATATTTACAGGTCTTTAAATTATTTTAATATTTTGATTTGCCTTGGATGATATCACAAGAAAGTAGAAACGTATAATATTCTGTGTTCATGAGAGACAGGAAGATATTTTAACTCGGTAGACTTCGTTATATTGTAGTTGCAGAGATGTTCCAGCTGAACACGGAACCCGGTCAGAGACCACAAAATGCTCATGTTGCAATGCCGTATAGAGAGGCTGGACTGCGCGCCGTAGAGCGGACGACATCATCTTTGCACAACCACTGATGACGTCGCCCGCTCAGCAGCATTCAGTTCCGCTTTACAGAACGGTCTATGACAATACGAGATATGGTCAACCACATTATTTTCCACAAAGGAGTGTCACTGAATGCCCAAAGTTTCTTCTCCTCTTTGTCTACTCTCTGTTCTCAATATTGTAATTTTGTCTGCCCCTAGGTCAACAAAGTAACACACTTCCTTTGTGATTCCATTAAAAATGTGCGTGCTTTCAGAAATTAAGTTCATTAATATTTTTTAGACTGGATATAACAACTTGATTACTTTCAACTTAGAAACAAACACATGAAGTTCTTTGACCAATGGCTAGTTTAATTCACAGTGTAATCCTGAAATGTTTAGTGGTGTGTCGCCGTTTGTTACATCACAAAACAGAAATCTGCTATTCTTTAAGAATATGCAGACATATAATTGCATTTCTGCAAATTGTCATTTGTTTTTGACAATTCGACTTGTTACTTCGCTCGAGATACGCAGTTTCCATACCAGTGTTGTTCAGGATTTGTTTCTTCTTGAATGTGACGCTTTAATGCTTGAATGATACTTTTTTGACCCCTCAGGCCTTTAATGTGAAGACACTATCTCCGGATAACTCTAACCCAGAGACAGATCGTTACATGCCAGATGACGTAATCCCCAGTTTACTTCGTCTTTCCACTCTTCAGACACAGAAAACACAGGCAATTTACAAAACTGCATAAACGCCGCTTATGCTGTTACAACACTAACCATTGCTGACGGTCGTATATCGCTGGAACATTTCAATTGCTGTTTCCGGTCTGACCAGAGGCATGGTCGCAAACACCTGACGATGGATCAGCTACCCCACCAAGGAGTCTGTGAATGTCTTAGGCAACGCGCAACCAGAAGAAACTTGTCTCAAGCAGCCAGTTTCATACAACATGGAACCACAATTACATTAATCTAACGCTTTGGTTCTCAATGCGTAGAAGGCAAAGTGTATGCTTTCCTTTGAAGCAGCCAAAGTTTCATAGCTTGAAACACATTGAAGCATTTTGTATTATGTCTTGTCATGCCGGCAAATAAAGCATCAGTTTCAGGCAAATTAGTTTCTTGTTGCCTGAAAATAATTGCATGAAACTAGGTTTTCATACGCTTGCTGCCTGTAGGATTCATAGTCCTCGAATTAATTCTGAATCAGGACATTCGGAGGATCCTAAAATTAGATTAGTCTTTGAGTGACTTACTTAGTTATGTTCTTTAGTACAGTTCGTGTGTAGTTGTGTGGCGTACTGCCTTAAATTCTGGTATCACTGATTAAGAGATGTCTTCACAATGTGGACTACGAAAGCGTTCGGCAGGCGAAACAGCGATTTTTGAAAGCGGAGAGCATAGATAGTTAGATACATTGCGGGGGAATCGAGAAAGTGGACTGTGGTAGATACAGTAGAGAAATTATAGACCGTGGTCTGTGGTGAATACAGGACGAGGGCATAAAGACCCTGAATTCTTTTAGATACAATAGCTCTACTAAAATAAAGCAATCTTAAACGGACGTAGACAAAACGCTTTTTTGAATGCCTCGTTTTGAAGATTAATGGAGTTATTTCTGCCTTTTTTATCACATTTTTCTTTGTCAGCACAACCTGTAGGCAAAATCACTTACATACGTCATTCTTGTGACATTTGTTAGATCTGATACTGTGCCTAAAAATGTGTCTGAAATTAATAAATATTACTGAACATTTGATTATGAAAATTATTTGATTTTATTATCTGAAGATGAATTTATTTTTTATATTCTTTTTTCCTCCATAAACCTCGAAGAAGTTCGGACGCATGTTGTATTCACTGCTGTTCATTCCCGTTATACGCGGGAATTTTACACAAGTTACTCCCCACTGTCCTTGCTTTCATGTGTTGCGCTGTTGTCTGTGTTTCTATCACCACGGGCTGGCGCCTCCTCAGGTTGCGTATGGATTAGACGGCCTATAGAGGTGGAGGGTAGCAGCAAGTACATTCATTAGCAACGAGAAACAGCCGATAAGAGGTTATTCTCCGGTTTGCGAATTAAGATGCATACTTACAACTGTTCACCTTATTATACCAAAATGTTACACAATATTAGAAGGGGTCACGGACTTGCAGAGATTCTTTAGGATTATCCTAGGAATATATTTTTTTTTTTTTGGGGGGGGGGCTTAAGACGGAACAGTAACAGGATATTGGAGAAATTTAAGAAAAGTATTAAATTCTTTTAGGCCAATTGCCGCAAAAATTGTGTATTGTAAATAAAATATTTTAACCATTGACTATAACTGTAACCATTTGTCAGCTTTTTCAAAATGCTCTTTTCTTGTTCTTAAAGCACTTTTTCCATGACGTGTTATGATGTCATACTGATAGGTTGTTAACCCTGAAATTTATGGTCTCCTTAGATGTACGGATATGGCGATGAGCGAGTAGTTCCCGACGTTTCGAATGATTGTATTGCCTTCGTGCTTAGGATGAAGTTCTCGAAGAATTCTTCTTACATTCCTTTGCCCTGACGACGAAGACACTACGATCCTTCGAAACACCAGAAACTGCTCGCCCACAGACATCCAAATCGACCTGAATCCTTTGCAGCACGCTGGGAGAACCTCAAATCTCACACTGTTAAATCAGTTATATGTTTCCCTTTAATATAAATTTTAAAACTCTCGTTATGCATTATTTTCGTGGAGATATTGTCGGCTTTTCATTTGACTGTGTCCTCTCCATTTTCTGAAAAGACAGTATTTTATTCTCTGAAAATGTATAGCAGAAAATGGCAAAAGAACCGCAATAAATAATGTTCAGGATAAAAATAAATCGTCTTAAAACACGCTGCCATGTCTTGGTTTCTGCTCTACTTCGCTGTACTTTCTGTCCCTTAGATAATTCATTATAAAGTTGTGACGTGAAATACGTGAAGATGCCGGAAAGACGGAAAATAAGCTTTTATATTTGGCTACGCTAATGGTGAGAAGTTCCTTTTGAAGAGCGGATTCCAAAAGAAGGCGATTCTTACACTATCATATGATGAGCTGCATTCCGTAGCGGTATATTTTATTTCAGAATTTTTAACGCGCTGCCGGAAAAACAGACGATAAGGTTTTGACTTTTATACGGTCATGCAAACACAGTCTGGTGTGTATATACCAGTTGTTCCGTTTTCTGATACTTCATGCTACGAACAAATTGTATTTTTAGATATTAGTGCAAAGGAAGATCCTCACTCTATCAGTTCACCCATAACAATCCCACGCGTATGTTGTTTCTTACTTATCACGTAACAGTGAGAGAACATAAAGTGGGATTCGTTCTCGGAAAGAGAAGAGCTAAAAACAAGACAACAAACGTATAACGTAACATCGAGGCACATTCGTGCAACCATTGTTGCAGGAAAAACAATAGATATTACATACTGTGAGTGTGTGTTGTTAGCCTTAGTTATCCATCACGCAACGCGCATGCACCACATTCTCATCTGTGACCTGTCCGGCTGTACAAAATTCTTCCACATTATCTCATGAATGGTACGATTTTCGGGGGGAAAAATTTATTTAACATAAAATGTGGGTTTTGATTTTCTAAAAAATGTTGTCTAAACATTTCTCATTCTAAAAATAATTTAGCGAGATATTATAAAAGACGTGTGTTAGCCTTCATGCAAAGTACTCGTTATTCATATCAGATTTTAATGAAACTTGAATTTTCTGAACAGATTTTCTAAACAGCGCTGACAACATTTTATGAAGATCCGTCCAGCGGGGACCGAGTTGTTCCACGCGGACAGACACAACGAAGCTAATAGTCGTTTTTCGTAATTTTGCGAACGCGCCTGAAAAGCGAAATGTTGAATACCGTTTATGGAATTGGATGTAGGTCTCGCGTGCGTGGCTTGGAGTGCGTAAAAGATGCGCAGAGGGATATTAGGACCTTGAATGTACGTACTTTCAAGTTGTGGGCAGCCGTCAAGGAAACTGTGAGGCAATTTCAGGTGTCGTGAAATGTGGCTGAAGACTGTCATATGACTCTGAGCATGAATTGGAAGATGGTTCGTCAGGTTCTTCTTAAAGATTTGGGAAAGTTAAAGATCTTTGCACACTTTGTTCCACACTGTGTCGCAGGTGAATTCTTTCTGCCATAAACATGAAACGCATCGTAAATCGGAGCACGTTGGAGAGCCAGCCACCTTATTCAACTGACCTCGCGCCAAGTGACATTTCTCTGTTCCCTAGACTGAAGAACGCCTTCCAAGCTGAAAGATCTCAAAACGTCAAGGACACCCAGAACAATGTAACCGTCCAAGTAAGAGCAGCTGTTTGAACACATTAGATTACTGTATTGTGTAACTTTCAGAAAGTGGTAAAATGTTGATTGCAGTCAGGGGAGACTATTTTGAAAGACAATAAAACATCGTCTCATATCTGAAAGACGGGAGTCCCGGAAAATTATTCTTTGCCCGCGAACTGTCGAAAGTGTTCATGGTTTATGCAAGGAATTTTTCGGCACCTAGACAGTATTTTTCACCAGGGGGTCCGCAAGCTGGCTGGATTCTACTTTGTAGAAGGTTCAGTTTGTTTACTTCGGGGTTTTTTTTTAAATCTTAGTTTTATTATCCACATTATTAGAATAATCACGGGTCTTGTAATACACTATTTTACTTATTCACTGCAATTTTTCGGCTTTAACTGCATTTGTTGTTTGTAAATATCGCGGGGTATTCCTAAAGGATGACCGAGTTCAGGTGAATTTAGGGATGGTTTCGGCAGAATTAGTCAGACTTCGTAAGGGTTAACGGTAGCGGAAATGGAGAAATATATGTCTGCTTTAGGTATCATGGATTGCAGATTAATTAGTGGGATGACACTGACAGGGGAAACAGATGTATTCGGAGAAAATCTGTCCCCCGCCACTCTGTCCACCGCAAGTCTTTTACGGAGTGCCCTGGAAGCGAACAGATCATTCGTTGATTTGGCATTGAATATTAAATTATGAAGGATGTGGAGAGAAACGATTTGAACGTAGTTCAAAGTTTGAATGTTGTTCGCTCATCTGATATGTTACTGTAATTTGACACATTTTCTCATCATTTGGATATTGTCCCCTCATTTTACATACTCTGCTGTCATTCGACTTTCTCCTTATTTGAATACTCTCCCCTCATTTGATTAGTTTAATCGAAGTTGACCTAATCTTTCCTCGTTTGAGGTATTGTCTTCTGATTTGCCTGGATGTTTACCGATAGAACTTACGGGAAACGTTTTTTTAGCATGTTGCGTGTAGTTCTGTCTGACCTTCATGAAGCTAAATCCGTTTCTCAACTAAACCTAGTTTCAGTGTCACTAACCTGGTTTAGGACTGCCTTCAGTGTACAGTTCCTCTATTTGTTACCCACATGATATTTTATGCTGATAGTATTTAAATGGTTAAATGTTTTTGTATATAATTAACTGATATAAAAGCACACACTTGCGATGCACACAAGTTTAGGGAAGTAAAGTCTGTTAAAAATAGAACACTTAAAATACCAAGTCACAGATGCGAGTATAATATTAAAATAGGTTTTCAGGAAATAGGATTGGAAGGCGTGGACTCTATTTATGTGGCTGAGGAATAGGGACATGTGGGGGGCTGTTGTGAATACGGTAATGAAATTTCGGATTCCGTAAAGTGCAAGTCATTTCTTGACTAGCTGAGAAACTAGCAGTTCCATGGAGTGAGGTAAAAATACGCATTTATTTGTGCGGAGTATACATGTAGAGTGCCTTAAGTAAAGGGTATAGGAACGGTATATTTTAAATGCACGTGTGCTTTTGTGTGCAATTAATATTACCATTGAATAAGCATTTCTGCCCATACGATGTAATTTTTTGACCCTCTTGTCCTCAGGCTGTGACTAAACCATTCGTTTTGAATCGTTACCCTACGAGGCATGGCACAAAAAGGGGAACGGTGCGAGAGGAACAAAAGGATCACGTCTGGCCTTGCAACTTGACGTTAGTGGCTCTTGTGAGCAGTAGAGACGGTCTTGCGGATTTTCCGAGAGGTCATTCCGGAAGTCTGTCTATTCTTCTGGTCTTCTAATACACAACCGTAAAAAACTTTCAAGTTCTCAGGGTAAATCTACGTCATCTCTGAGAAATCGCGACGATCGTAGTGCAAGAGCGTCCCAGACAATCCGATCAAATCGCGAGCGCTGGCTTTCATAGAGTAAATTATGACGTTTGAAATGAGATCACAAATGGCTTTTATTTAATTCGGAGTGAAGTACGTGCAGAATCAATCGAAAGCTTGGGGCATTTTGCGCTGCCAGCGTCCCTTAATAACTGTTTTTGCGTCGTAAGCGTTGATTATAACATTTCTTGCTCAAAATTACTCGTATAAAAACATCCAAACATTTGCACACCATGTGTCGAATACCCTGTACAAGCCCAAAACATGGCACTGGCGCTAAATAACACTAAAAGCACTTGTTTTGGTGAGGGCTTTGTTTCGTTGTGTAGCGGACATAGTGGTTAAATGTAGTGGTTTACATCAGATGAATATGGAACTTCATTGCCAATTGTTGCTCATTGCGAAATGTATTTTACGGAACTCATATGAAATGTACGTAGGTTTAAGATAGAATGCTGGTAAAAGTTAACACTCAGTATGGAATCAAGTCTTTTGTGGATTGCCCAAATGCCCCCGTCTAAACTTATTAGTAGTCCTTCAGCAAATAACAGATGCAGTTGACAGTGTATGTCTTTTCCAGAATGCGATATGAATGTTTTGCTTTCATAATATCTCATTTGTTACTACAACCAAAATTATCGTTCAGTCAAAACACAATAATATATTCAATAATATGAAGTTTGCTACATGTTTCGGTTACAAGTAACCATCGTCAGGCAGACATTTCAATACATGAACATGATATGTTCAGTGCTTACAATATAGGAAACCATACTGTAGCACTGAACATGTCTTGTCCATGTATTGAAATGTCTGCCTGATGATGGTTACTTGTAACTGAAACATGTAGCAAACTTCATATTATTGAATATATTGTTGTGTTTTGACGGAACGATCATTTTGTTTATACTAAAACACAACGGGTTGGCTCCTATAAAATCATGTGTTACTTCTATCAGTCGGTTTTCTTTTCACATTTGGAACGGTGCCTCAGTTTCTAAAGCTAATAAATTGCGACATTTTACAATTCTCCATAACAAACACAAACAAAATCATTGCTTGTGTTTGCGCTACCCTTGGGTGCATTCGCAAAATTGTGAAAAGCGACAATTTGTTTCGTTTCTGTCCTTCCGTATTGAAAAATTCCGCTCCCACTGGACGGATTTGTATGAAATACGACTACGGAAGCCGGGCCCACCGCCAAAGTTTGGTACGTTTGTATTTCAGAACAAGTTCAGGAATGTACTGCAGTCTTGCCATTCATGTAGTGAAGGGCGTCGCAGCGTGTCGTCAAACTATTCAATATTTAGAAAAATTTTTTCTTCCATTTCTTTGAAAGCCTTGCAGGTACACTCAAAAAGGGTCACGACGCCGTCGGATGCTGCCTACGTATAACCGTTACACGTAAGATACCGTGACAGCTATGGGTCTCGGGGGGAATCCCCAGCTTAGGTTTCTATTCCTGTCATCTTACAGACGCAGCTGCACGAGACCCATTCCATGCCTCCTGTAGCAGAGTCAGCCTTCGTGAAACGAAAGAGAGAAAATAAAACATTTTTAATGACATGAGAGTGAAATAGCCCTCGAAACTACAACTAAAGGGTGGACATAAGTTTCATGTGCTGTAACTCGACCCTCTGAGGCTCTGTAGTCACAATGTTTACCACAAGGCTGAACGTTAAAAAATTCCACGTTCTGCCCACACAGTGTATTTAAGTGTTTTGTATGGATCTCAAAACAAACAGTGATTATTTCCCAGTACAGCGTTACTGATTTTTATAACCTAGACGGAGTGTGTCTACTGCGCGGTACGGGCTTAGTCTTTATGCGTCGTTCAGGTTCATCTTAGTCCTTATTTCCCTCGGGATATGTATTTCATCTGAAGACACTTCTACTTCAAGAAATAACATTAGGGGAATCAAGTAAATGTGTATGCGGTGGATATTTCATATACAGTGCTGTCGCGCTGTTTGTGTGGGTTGCGTTCCTCGAATGCGCACCTAAGCAAGGAATGGCGGAAATTAAATCTTTGGTTTCTTGAGTTAATGGTCAGTGTTGTAAGAGTCTCTGATCTTGTGCGAAGGTAAGAGTGCGTTGCTTTAATGTTTACTCGTATATGAATAAGTATTATTATTATTATTATTATTATACTATATGGATATCTCTTGTCACAGGGCTTTTCTTCCTGGTACTTCTCTTGAACCAGCGGTGATCCCCACTGCTCAGGCTTCAAGCTTCACACTGCAGTACTTTCCATATTATGTGTGATGTTCCAAGTATAGCTGTCTTCTGTAGTGAATCTATCGAATGTTTTCCTGGTACAGTTTCCAA
>Ga0123357_10002849_pt1 | contig 19507 bp, 13 predicted proteins | sample TergutEmb28metaG_FD_89873 | JGI IMG/M metagenome (GOLD analysis project Ga0123357, IMG submission 89873) | Embiratermes neotenicus P4 segment gut microbial communities from Petit-Saut dam, French Guiana - Emb289 P4 | ecosystem: Host-associated > Arthropoda: Insects > Digestive system > Gut ...
CGTTTTTTCCTCTTCAAAATGCAGTTTGTTTCATAAATCTAACGTATTTGGTTCCTGTATTATTCACATTTTATATACAGGGTGTGCTAAAATTAAAAAATAATTCCGGCGCCAAAAGGTTAAGAATACAATTTCTGTACACGCATAACAACTTTTGCGTATAAACTATTTACATACAGTACCTAACTGCTTTAACAATCCGGTTAGGTAGAATAAATAGATATGCAACTGTGTTTTATTATCAATGTAAAACTCAAGTTTGCAATAGCATTAAAGGCTTCCAAACTGTTCTCATTGTTATTAAATATTTAAGTAAAGCATAATTATTCAAATAATATTGTGAAAAAATATTCCTAAACACTCGAATAAAGTTTCTGGTTAACTAGAGATGAACGATGCCTTATATTGATACCCGAAGATTAACCTTGTGTTCTATATCACCCGGCTAAGGGTTCAGACGGAATGCCATTGCTGAATGACTTCTCCATTCATGTCACACGCTTTCAACCCATTGCTCCCTTCGGAGTAGATTGTAAATTTGCAATAAATTTTAAATAAAAAAATTGATACCCGTAGCCTTAACGCGGCTGTGACGTCACACAGCCTTGTGTGTCGTAACCATTGTTACTATAACCCAACCCAGCTCATCAGTCGCTTCGCATGTCCTAATCTCAGGGAATCTAAGTGTTCTAAGTAGCAAAACGGGAATAAATAAATTTGCACCTTAAAATATTCTATTATTTCACGATTATTAGAGTTTACGTATGTTTGCGTGTATGAATGCGTCTTTGAAAATGTATGCATTGCTAGCCACGGTATCATGCACACAACTTATCACATTGTGGGTAGAAAACAGACTACTCGCTTACGTTAGGTTTTCAAACTCGCACAGTTCAAATCCACCCCCCCCCCCCCTTTAAATATATTACTCTTCCCGGCTGGCTGTTAAATCTCACTATTCCTTAATAGAATCAACAGTCAAAATTTGAACTTCTTTGTTTCTATTGGCTCACTTACGTAACGCTGTTCCCGTATCGTACTAGCATAATCTCTCCGCGTCTTATGGTCTTCTCTCTCCATCTCTCTGTCACGCTCACTCTCTCTGTCACTCTCACTCTCTCTGTCCCCCTAAGCTGCTATACAAATCCGCTACACTCGCCGTTCCACTCAAAACTAAATTACTAATTTAAACAAATCCATCCAATCTATCAAATGTATAACTTTAACACCTCATCAAACTTTAACTATAACGGTTATAATATTCGCGTGTTGCTTCTCACAAGACCAGGGATAATATTTAGTACATACTGATGTGTACGTGCTTAATCCCGTCCGACCCGGTAAAATGCTTTTTGCGATCGAACTTCAGAAAATATAAAAACTACTCAAAGACTCGCCTGGCTTAAAGATCCGTTTAGCCATAGGCCACGAGTAAAGAAGGCATCATTTGCTTCAATGCACCATTTTTTCCATTCTGTGAATGTTGAGACCTATAAGGAAATAAGTGAAAAGAATGTAAATTAGTTGGAAAATGTTTTCTTTTCAAAACTACGAGGTATAATTTACATAATTCTGTTTCCTGGAAATTCAGATTGTTAGTGAACAAAGATACCTGATTAAACTCTACCTGTATCAACCTATAAGATCGGCTGTTGTGAGTGTATATGCTTCTATTTGATCACCTTGATGTTACTAGAGAACAAATCGGGAGACACATAACGTAACACTGAGACACATTCATGTAACCATTGTTGCAGTGGAAAAACAATAATTATTACACATTCGGTGTGTGTGTGTGTGTGTGTGTGTGTGTGTGTAGACTTGCAATGCGCGTGCACCATATTGCCGTCTGTGACCTGCCCGGTTTGACTGTATTTTTCCAAATTATCTCATAAAAGGAAAGATTTCCGAAAACAGTTATTGAACACAAAACGTGTGTTTGCATTTTCTGTACAACTCTTGTCTGGAATATCTCTCATTCTAATAAGAATTCAGCGAGGCATGATCAAAAATGTATGTTGGAATTCACGTGACGTGACATAACCGTCATTCTTGTCAGATTTTAATGAAACTTGAATTTCCTGTACAGATTTTCGATAACTACTCAAATATCAGTTTTCATGACCGCCCAGTGAGAGCCGAGTTTTTCCCTTTGGACAGACAGACCGACAGAAGGACAGACAGACATGATAATAATAGTCGCTTTTTGCAATTTAGCGAAAGCACCTAAAATTTACCGTTGCCACCCACGTGCACTGCGGTGTAGATCCCGGGCGTCGTCACAATCGCGCCTGCGCAATACAATACATAAGAGGCCACAAACGCGCCCACGCCCAACAGTGTAGCTATGTTGGTATTGTATGATGCGGAACGTACTTCGGCTGTTCTTTTGACAAATGTTAGAACTAATTGTTGTCTTCGTGTTGAAGTTACGTCTGCAAAGATGTTGCACCTGCTGCTGATGGGTCTAAGGGTAAATTGGAAAGGAGAGCCATGTCTCTGTTAGAGAAGGTGGAGGTGTTGGGTAATGTAGATAGACGAATGAGTACTGCCGCATTTTGTCGTAGTTATGGTGTGAATGCATCTACTAGTTCTACCAAGCAAAACGAAAGGCAGGCTTCAAGAGCAGTGTAGCATGGAGTGCACACATTTCTTGCGTAAGTCTTCTTGTAGAAATGGAAGATGCACAGAAGTAGTTGTCAGTTAGTGGTGCTGTAATTAGAGAAACGCTCATGCAGATATGCAATCAACGCAAAGTCTGGGGGTGAGGATAAAAGCAGCTTCCATGCCAGTAAAAGTTAGTTTGAAAAATTTAAGAATCTTACACATCTGCATAATGTGAATAGGGTAAGCGAATCAGCATCTGCTGATCTTGATGCTGACACTAAGTAGATAGAGCACTTCAAGAAAATAATGACTGCAGAATGACTGCTTACAACAGCAAATATTTAACCTTGATGGAAGGGGCCTGAAAGTTACGTAAGATATGGATGCTGTCATGGCAACATACAAAGGCTATATAAGGACGTGCAATAAAAGGCAAAGCAATAGAAGGCCACATCTTTCTTCGCGGAGGCTTACGACTCCCCCTTCGTCATTCATTCCGTCATTTGACCACCGTAACAACTTTCAGACAACACTTCCGTCGTCCCAGTAAATGCCAACACAAATATGTTTCGTGCTTGTAGCACGTTTCATGTGTCTTTGGTTTTCGTAACCCCATTTTTCACATAAAATTTGAAATTTGCGTTACGCTATTTTTCGCTTGATTTTTCAAGAATGTAAACCCTACGAACGGTTAGGAGTTTCTGTATTCCATTTGAATATGATTCTTTAAATTTTAATATCTCTGTTATTCAAGACCAGAGACAGACGAAAAATATATTACTCTGATCACCGGGGATATCATGGGATGTCACGGGGGACGCAAACTTCATGTGGAATAGAGCTGCCGTGTTCAGTGCATACATACAGAAAGACAGTGTAGTATGTTAAACACAAACAAAATTCAGATTTCTTTCAAGTCAAATTTGACCATACTCATTCACTCTCTTGTCTGTCTTACGAAAAGTCCATTGCCTCTTCCGAAGCGCGTTCTCCACCGAGTACGATCCAGTGCTTCCTCTTTCAATTTCCAGTATCCTCTCTCTTCCCGAAGGCCATCAAGTAGCTGCTTACGTCTTCTTCTTCATCTTGCAGTCACGTCTGTCCTTCCCCCTATCTTTCCTTCAATGACGTGTTTCAGAAGGCAGTTTCTACGCAGAAGGTCACCAATACAGATTTATTAATTATAAGATATTCCTCTCCTCTTTGACTCTTTGTAATACTTCTTCATTTCCCACACGATAATTCGGTCCAACTGATCTTCTCCGTGCTTTTCCAGCACCACATTTCAAAATTTTCCATGTCTTTCCGATCTACTTCCCGAACTGTCGAAGTTTCAGCACCATATAAAGTTAGTTTATTCCTTTGATTTAAGACCAATTTGCTGGTAAAAATGTTCTCTGCTTCTTTAACGCTGCTTTTGCCATGGCAAAACTGGATTTGACTTTACATGCACATACGTATTGCATCTTTTGTTATCATGCTGCCCAAGTAGTTGACATATTCCACATTCTCCGACTAATTTTGATATATAATTATTTGTGTTAGGAATGGTTGCTTCGAGATTCTCATGACTTTAGTTTTTCCACATTTGTTTCCATTCCATAGCATCAGTCATGCCCTGTAGCACTGTTTCTGCCTTAGCTAGTACCACAAGGTCATCTACAAATTTTACAGTGCGAATTGTTTGCCTATTTTGAAGCCTTTCAACCCCTTCAAGAGCCTCCTTGTTAAGACCTTCGCTATAAACGTTGAATAGAATCGGCGACAAACAGCTTCCATGTCTAACTCCTCTGCCATTCATACTTATTTTCTCACATAGGTCCAGTTCTAGTTTCACGCTCTGATCCACGTACATTTTGCTGATCAGTCTTCTTTCGCGCCAGTAAAGAAACTTTATTTTCATCCAAACTAATTTATATGAAAAGACACTTTTTCGGAAGAAACTATAAAGCACGATTGGATTTCATGTCACGTGCAGGCTATAAATACAGATACCAAACACTACGAAGTCCACACAAAATTTCGCAGTAACAGTGATGAGGTTCAAAGAAGTTCGACATCAGTTGTCTGCACAATTGGCAAGAAATTCCTTGTATCAACTGATTAAGCTATGAGATGATAAACCAGTATTCTGGTGGAGTGACAGGAAGACGAACCGCGTTAGCGCTGGTATGCGAGTAACTGACTACGGCCATGCATGGAACAAAGCGGCCATAAATCATAATGCAAACGTACTAAGAGGGGATCCAATTCTTGAAAGTCATGTACTCCTACAAGGGTAAGAGAGGGGCTGTAGAAAGATATGAAGTAAACTGGACAGCTGGGTGATTGTTTTATGTTTCAGACTGCTGCCTTCTCTGTTTAACTTCTTCGGATTTCAAGTCACGTGGACATACGAGTAGTCTGGGCGCGGGGCGAGTGAAACCCTCAAACGTGATGCATTGCCCCGCGCTGCTAGAGACACCACGTGGGTGGGAGTGCTGCTCTACCGGGTCTACACTTCTGAATATAAGAGACTTCTAAGGGATCCTTATAATAATAACGAAGGCAGACCGCACGTGATTCTTCTTCATTCCAGCAGATGCATTAGATCCCTGGTTCAAATCTCGAGTGTTAATTTGTGATTGACCTCGCTCCTTCCAGACATGTTTGGGTATTACCATGAATCATGTTACGACTTGTCACTTCCTCCCCTTTTCCAATTAATTATTCATGATCCATCCTACAATATGATTCTATAGAATGCTAATGTAATTATAACATTGTTAACGAGACCGTAAATAACTAAACAGAATCAAAATTCAGTTATTCTTGCATAATAGCGGGCTGTGTATAAGATGTACAGAACTAGTACAGAATTGTTCAATAACCGTACAGAGCGAAATGTAATTTCTACACCACAATTTGTTAGTCCGCCAGGTTTTGAACCAAACTCTGTCTGTTGTAACAATGAACCTTTCATTTGACCTTAGCATCTGAACAGTTTATACGCCATGTCACGCGAATATCAGTGTGTCTGATAATTTCTTGCACTTACAGAGGTTATTTCGTAATGCTAAAACAATATGCTGTCCTTTGATTTTTTAACCCATATTTCTTCCTGAAAAGTGAAGGGGAGGTCCTTGAATTCAACGTGTCGTCTGTGCGTGCGTACATGCGTGAATGTGTGAGTGCCTTTGTGTTAAATTTTGATTCCATTTATCGATTTCTGGGCAAAATAGTATACTAAATATGCGACTGGATATCACGCCATCACTATACCTGTTAACATTCGACACACACTAATAACAATATGGCGGACAAGCGACCCTCTATGGCGGGAGCGACACAAGCGGCTCCTGTCGTTAGGTTCTGAAGTGACGTACGGCATTTAGCTTGGAGAAAAACGTAGTTTCTGTGAACGGAAATGGAAAATAAAATAGTGTGGTAAACGAGTCAGAATGAGAAGAAGAATATAAGGACTTAAAGGACCGAAAAAGAGGTGTTTCCAACTTACATAATGTTAGTTACGTATTGGACGAACTGACAGAGATAAAATAGGAGACGACGGTGTGGGAAGCTGAAGAAATAATGACAGACGTCTTGTAAAACTGGACTTGAGTTAAGAGACCTAGGGATTGCATTGTCACTGAGTTTAACCTAATCGGTTATAAATATGCAGAGGGGAACATAGAAGTGGGTAAACATTTTAGGTTGAAAAGTTGAAAAATTTGGACAAAACTCCTTGTGAAACCTTTTGTATTACGGGGCTTGGGACACGTGGTATGTGTATAGAATTATGATTGGGAAGCATGAAGGGATGGAAAGACCTTAATGAGATCAGAGACCTGTGTCTAGATGGAAGGATAATATTAAAATTTTTATTACAAACCCGAGGAGCGAAGACGCATATTGACCAGGCTGCAGTCAAGTGATTATTCACCGGTCTCTCACACTGGGGGCCCGATTTCAAAACCAGGCCAGTCTATGTAATGTTTGTGGTAGACCACTTGGTGCAGAGAATGGCTTCTCCGAGAGCGTCGGTTTTCTACAGTCGGTATCATTCACTCAGAGATAAAAAATGTTATTTGTCTATCGTCGAAACCACATATACTCAGCAAATTGCAGCGTCGTTAAATAAAACGCTTTAAGCGTGTGTAGTGGATTCAGTAACCTGGGGTAGGGGTGAAAGTGAACTTTTTCTGAAAGTGGCAACGAACCTTCGATTTCTGTAGAAGGTGGGGTGTTTCTTGGCCAGGTGGATGACAGGTTCATAAATTATTTTCTAATAATCATAATACGATTTCTCGATCTTCTAGCTATCGCGTCACTGTGTCCGATAAAAACACTCGGTATGGCGGAGTCGCCGTCCAGTAGAACAGGAACCTCAGCCACACCGCTATGGAAACCTAAACTCTCGAAAATAAGAAGTTTTATTTCCTGTTTTTCTGTTTCCTACCGCGAACAGCGGTGGGCCGGGTAGCTCAGTCGGTATAGCGACTGACTACAGGCTGGACGGTCCGGGATCGAATCCCGGTGGGGACGAGATTTTCCGCCCCTCCAGACCAGCCCTGGGGCCCACCCAGCCTCCTGTAAAATGAGTACCGGGTCTTTCCCGGGGGTAAAATGCGGCCGGGGCGTGCTGCTGACCACTCACCTCCTTCTAGTGCCGCGGTCATGGAAGAGTAGAGCTACCCACCCTCTGGGCCACACCGGGCCTGTAACGGGTTCACTTTACTTACTTTACCGCGAACCGCGAACCCAGTAGATAAAACACAAACACGCTTGTATTATGAAATTTACAGCGTGCTCTTGCCAGTATGTGTGGTAGCCTTGAATGTGAACAGATGTGTAGGTACTGCAGTAAAAATTTGGGAAGCTATTCGAATCCGTATTCCAAAATATTTTGAGCACTTCTTCCAATTTTTTTGCGGAAAAGTGAATATTAGTCTCGTCATATCTGTCCATCCAACCATCCATCTTTTATCATGGAACAGCTCCAATATTGCTAGATAGATCATCTGGAAACTTTATATTTGGAGACTGTACTAAATTTTGTGGAGATATTAAAATTTGGTGACGATCAGACAAAAATAAGACACTTTACATGACAAGCTACTTACATTTATAATATAGATCTATTTATATTGCCGTTATTGTTCCTTATAATTAGGACCGACTGTGTTCTCTGGGCTACTAGCTGAGAGCGACGAAATATTTAATGAACAGGACGTAACAGCAGAGCTTGATCGAATGAAAATTTCCCCCGTTACGATTATAGTCATTATTGATCTGTTGCTAAGGTACGGAGATATACCGCGTCTTGTGTACAACTTTAAAAGGCACATCTACAAGATCTGTATTTTCAACGTCTTTCTTTAAATTATAAACCAATTTAACATCCAAGGACAACAGCAGAGCGAAAATGAGAAAAGCTTTATGCTCTGATACTTTTCCTGACTTGTCTAAGTGAACTTTAGTCTATTAATCTGGGTGTTTTTTCTTGTTTAAAGTGTATCTGTCATACTCTGTATATATTGTGATACTAGCAACGAAAGCAGTCATATCCCGTGAGATTAACTGGTACATTTGTCCGTATAAAATACGGACACAACTTTGCGAAACACTGCTAATGCCTCTTAATATTGTATTTGCCGTGCATGATGTCAAATTCAACATATTTAATCAACATTTCGTGCAATAAAAAGTAAACATAATCGATGCACAGTTTTCTTTGTACATGTTCCGGCACTCTCGGGGCGCCATCATCTGGGAAATCTTGTGTTATGTTAACACAAGGAGCGCCTTCGAATTGGTCCAGTGCGCAAAGCCCAGACGCACAGCAGTTTCATTCAAAGCACACATCGCTTCAAAAAAAAGTTAAAATGATAACACAGTGGACTATGAGGTTTTTGAGCTACAATTACGCTGTGATACGGTGTCCACAATTTTCGCCGGAGTGTAAGTGGATGTCCAGAGGTCCAAATCGTAACCCAAATACGGGTACAGTCCTGACGGTGCCAAGTTCGTGTAGCCTGAACGGAGTAGAAGTGCCGAAACATGTGGGAAGGACGCTGCGTATTGATGATGTTTTATTTTTAGTGCATGAAAAGTTGGTTACGTAGGTTGAACTGTTAATGCTTTGAAAACTCTGCAAGCGAAATGAAGACAGAAGAAGTAAGAACTATCACGTGAACAAGTAAATGACTTTTCGAAATTTTCAAATGATATTGTCAATCACGTGGTCTTCCTTGGTCTGATCTTAAAAGACTACGAAACTTTGTATGAGGCCGAAATACTTGTTCTGTCTGAAAAACTGCTAAATAGTTTTCAGTTAGATTTGTTGCTGCCTGTCTAGAAAATAAGTTATCAGGAGACAAGGTGATGCGCCTACCGTACTTAACCTCTTGACGCCAGCGATCCATCTAAGTTGTACAGTGCGTACAGCTTAAAGCAGAACCCGTATAAACACTGTAAATTAGAAATCTTCACATTCTTGTGAACATTAAAATTAACTGCTGTGTTCCACACAGTCCCGCTACATTTTTGACTGCGTGAGGTTTTAACTTCTCAAACAGGACTATGCTCCATTAAATGAAACAATTGAGAGAGCTTTGTACTATAAATGTTTTCACCTTGGCTCAAAGAGCTTGAAAATTCATAGCTGGTCGCGAAACTTGTTAAATTGCTTGTAGAATTTGGTGGTTCTGATATTCGTTACAGTGCTTATGCATGCAAGCAGCTTGTACTGACAGGCTACACTGCTTATAAAAGCTAGTGATATTGACATTTTTAATTGATTATAGAAATTGCAGGTACTGATACACGTTGAACTGCTGGTACTGGTGCAGTTTAAACAGCTTATACACGTAGAAGTTGCTTATGGTACTGGTACTGGTACACTTCAAACGTTTTATACATAGATGCAACTGATGCTGATATAATTTAAATTTCTGATAGAAACTGCGCTTATCTGCTTACACATTGATGCAGCTTGCACTGACACAAGTGAAGTTCCTCGATCTTCGTTCTTACCAATCAGACATGTATTATTTGTGAGCTAGTGGGAGCTAGTTCCGAGCGATGCTTTCTGCTATAATACTGACACAACTCCGTTACAGCTGGGCCGTCTTTACTAAAATAGGTAAGTCGAATGCAGACGTCAACAAGTACTATGCATCATTTAGCACCACATTATAAGCTATTTTTTGGGAATGAATGCTTCACTAGACGTAGGCGAAGATTTAGCTCGTAGAGACTTGAACAGGAGGTCAGGCGGGGCCTAGGATCGAACTGGGCCCAGTGGCGAAGAGAAAAATTACGGCCCCTGCCAGAAATTGAACTCTGGTCATCCAACCAAACTCAAAACTAAGAATGAAAACACTAATATCAAATAGCAATAGTAAGTACACTAATATCAAAATTCTGCCCTTGACTCGTGTAAAAATTAAAACAAACACTGAACAGGCCTCAACCTCCTGCCCTGAGAGTTCCAGATTTCAAGACAATCGGGGCATGTAGGTGGTAAGGTTGTCCGCCCTACACAACGGACGCCTATACCTCCCAGAAAATATTCCTGGTACTTATTTCTGTTAGAGGCTAAGCCGACCCCAGGGTCGTAGTGCGGCTGGAGGATGAGTTCAATGAAAAAATCCAGTGACAAAGATGGGGAATCAAACCCGCCACCTTCCAGCTTGTAGCGCAGTGCCTCGACCAGCTACGCCACCTCATGCCGTTTTGTCGCACGTATCTCCTGTAATATATGCGCAGTTAGGCTTTGGCATCTTGAGTACGGAGCCTAGGAATGAATCCTCGCGGGAATTCAAATCATGGCCGTGGCGGACGCAGTGGAATTGTCCAAGGCCTCTCTCAGAGTTTATTTCGTTTCCGCTGCTTGCAATCACTCCACCATTTCTTCCAGCACACCTATTATGACCCCGTAATTTGTGCGGTAGCCCTGTCCAGGCAGCACATTATAACATTATCGTCTTTGAGTTGAGGACTGGGTAGAGATTGCGGCACTGCAGACGCGTCATATACTCATACTTACTGACTCCATGGAGCCGAATCCTTCCTGAGAGGCTAAAAGGTTTTCAGCTAGTCAAGAGATTCCCCGCATTTTATGGAACCCGAAGGTTTATTACCGCATTCACAAGTGTCCGCCAACAATCCCTATCCTGAGCTAGCTCCATCCAGTCTATACACCCACACACCACTTCCTGAAGATCCATCTTAATATTATCCTCCCATCTACGCATAGGTATTCCTTGTGGTCTCGTGCCTTCAGGTTTCCCCACCATAACCCTGACTACACCTCTCCTCTTCCCATACGTGCTACATGCCCCTCACATCTCCTTCGCGATTTGATCACCCGAACAGTATTGGGTGAGGAGTACAGAGCATTAAGCTATGCCTTATGTAGTTTTATGCGTTCCCTTATTACCTCGTCCCGCCTAGGCCCAAATATTCTCCTGAACACCCTCTTCTCAGACACCCTCTGCCTACGTTCCTCACTCATTATGAGGGACCAAATTTCACACCCATAAAAACAACAGGCAAAATTATAGTTCTGTATATCTTAATGTTTATATTTTTGTATAGCACACCACTGGAAGACAAAAGATTCTGCACCGAATGATAGCAAGCATTCCCTGACTTCAATCTGCTCTTAATTTCTTCCTGAACAGAATTTTGATTTGTTAAATTTGTTCCCAAATATTTGAACTCCTCCGCCCTTTCAAAGGAACTATTATCAATTTTCATACTGTGACTTTGTCCTGCATTCTGATCTCGAGACATGACCATTTATTAGTTTTACCGCATTTTCTTCTAGTCCACTCTCCTTACTAGCCACTATCAAAGCTTCTGCGTTTACCTTTATAAGTACGTACACTTCCTCCCATTATATTTACATCGGCATAAACCAGAAGCTCATGTGTACCATTTAATTTCAAGCCATCCTGGTTTACCTGAACCCTCTTAATGACGTAATCTAAAGCAAAGTTGAAAAGCTATGGCGATGGAGAGTCTCCTTGTTTCGAACCATTCCTAACAGGAAACATGTCGGACAAATTCTTGCCTACCCGGCCTCTGCTGTACGTTTTAGTCAGACACATTTTTATTAGCCTTACCAGTTTCATAGGAATACCAAACTCAATGAGAATATTATACAAGACCTCCCTCCTAACGGAATCATAAGTTTTCTTGAAGTCTGTAAAGTGCTGGTGCACTGCTTCGTTGTATTCCCATTTTTTTCTCAAGTATTTGACGAATGCAGATTACGTGTATATGATCAGCAGTTGACCAGCTGCTTACAAATCCACATTGATAATCTCCAATAATTTCTTCTGCGTATGGAGTTAACATTGACGACAAGATGTTGGATAAAATTGTGTACGTAGTTGGTAAAAGTGATATGCTTCTGTAATTACTAAAATCTGCTCTATCGCCCTTCTTATAGATAGGTGATCGACTCCTTCCACTCCTCAGGTAATTCCTGCTTATTCTAAATATAATTATTACATTTATGAATCTCAGAGCGAATTTTTCTACCTTCTGCTTTAATCAGTTCTGCAGGGATTTGATCAATACCAATAATCTGTGCCTGTTTATACTTTCAATAACCATCTCAAACTCAAAGGCACTCGGTTCAGGCACTATTGGTTCTGCTGTATGTATTTGTGTTGCCTAATATCAATAACCCCATGTACATTGAAGGGCTGAAAGAAATGGTTCCCCCACCTATTCAAAATACTAGGGGAGTCTGTAACCAAATTAACTTTCTTTTCCATTACTGAGTTATTTCTAGTCTGGTAACCCATCTTCAAATCACTGATGGCCATATACAGGTCACTGATGAATTTGATCTTACTGCTAGTTTAAATTTCATAAATCTTAGCTCTCCCTTCTTTTGTTCCTGAAATGTCTACTAGCTTCACTTCTTACATTTTATATTTTGTTTACACTGCTTTGGTTTGGATCCTGTAATCACTGCATTTTAGCTGCTTCCTTTGATCTAAAAAACCTAAACATCCTTCATCCATCCATGCTTTATAACACTTCAATTCATGCAGATCTAGGCTCTGTAGCTGAGATTTTGGTATTCTCTTTAATGTTCTCCTAAGCCCTATTTATGTCCTTACATTCTTTAAATTCTCCAAGCCTGCAAACCTGTTTGAAATCTCAATTTGATACTATCTCCTAACCTCCAGCTCATTTAGTTTCCTGAGATTAAATCCTTTCCCATCAAACTTCTGTGCTGTTTGTTTATTACTGCCAATATTTCCCTAACTTTTGTAACCACCAGATAGTGTTCCGTATCATCGTCAGCTCCCCTGATACTTCGTACATCTAGTATACTCGAATGCCATCTCCTATCTATCAATATGTGATCAATCTGGTCGTGAGTCTTCCCATTAGCAGAGGTCCAGGTGTACTTCTGAATGTTTCGGTGTGGGAACGTCGTGCTCTTAACAACTAAATTTTTTGGTGTGGCAAAGTTTACTATTCTAACACCATTATCATTACTATCCTGATGTAGACTCTCGTTCCAAATTGTCGACTTGAAAATATAATATCTCCTCACTTTTACATTAAACTCTCCTAATAGAATATACGTATGGTACTTAGGCAAAATATAGAAAACCTGCTGTAATTCCAAATAAAACTGCCTTTTGAATCATCACTTTTCTCCTCACTGGCTCATTCAGAACAATGATATTACACCAGCGACCTCTCACCTCTCACACCCTCTCGCTAACAAACTCTTAACTGCTGATATTATTCTTAGGTGTACAAACACCCTGTTCCCAATTGATGATTTTGTTTTCCTCTTCCACTGGAAGAAAATGATAACCCCCTATTCTTACTGTGCCTTCTTTGTCCCACCTAACCTCCTGCACACCCACTAAATATATCTTGCTAATTCCCTCGCTGCTGCTGTAAGTGAAACTGCCCTATACAGGCTCCTAACATTCCAAGTACCAAATCTCATGTCCGTTTTTCGTTGCTTAGATCGTACCAAAGTATCAGTCCATGTCCGAGGCTTGCTATTTGACTGTTTCGCAACACGATGCGTTTTTACGGTCAGGAGTTGTTAGCACCTCACCCAACCTCCAAGCTGGAAGGTCACCCCTTCTGGGCTGTCCGCGACTGCTTATTCAATATATTCGCAGCTACCCTCCGTATCGGAAACCGTTCCTCCATCCGCAACCTGAGGATGTGCCATGCCATGGTGACAGGGACCCACTCATCTGGGTTCTTTAATGCATAGAAATAGAAAATATAAAGTACAAGATATGTGTTACATCCCTTGGTCTCCGATGGTGACAGTACACGGTCGTAAGAAGCTTACACGAACACTGAATAGCAACGAAAATTACTGTCATCTATACCTAGTTTTGCCCATCAAATCCTATCCATTCTCTTCAAACTGCGCAGAAGACGATTTCATATCAAAATCGCCTTTGTTATTCAATAAACCTCGCCACCTTCACGTGCTGATCGTCTAGAAGTTCTGGGATCCTACACCTCATGGAGCTGCACGCCTGTATAGTGATTGCTGTGCCTTAAGACACTAAATAAAGCTGAAGGACAGATTTTTGAAAGTGGTGGTATATATCCAAAATCGCCTGTTCTCTGTGACAACATCGCTGCTGCAATTATTGAACGGCACCGAAAATGTATAGAAAATGATAGATTGATAACATCAAGCATTGTATATCGGGCAGTGACCTAAAGTCTCTAATATACGTATAAATAAATTATTGCTTAATAAATGTATGTTGTTTCGGGTGACTAGTGCATTTTAAATACGTAGCTTATACTTGACAATCTAATACAAAAGATCCCATCGTCAAAGATAACGTCCCACGGTGGCTACATCTGTTGTGGTCCGGCTCATTATATAGTAAGATTTTGCCATGGGCACCGGTCGGGACTCGACATCAAGACGAACTGACTGGTTGTCACTTGCAGAATGACTTGAACTTCACCTGTTCCGTCTTTATGATTTTATGGCAGGGCTGGTTTTGTTGAGATTAGTTTCAGTGGCTTGTACTGATTTGCAAAATACGGTGGGATAGTTCGTAACGGAAAAATATTTCAGTGTCAGTCAATGGTATGCGCTATGGCCGCGCTCCAAGACGTTTTTTATTTGGCGTGTTTTATTTATACGTACTGTTAATATTTCCTTCCGGTAACGTAACGAATGTAACGTGTAGAACGAATGAAGATAATATTTTGACATACCCACACTCACGAACTAAACTGGACATGCTCATTTTTTAGTCTTTAACTCCCCCTCATGTGGTCTTTAAATTTCACTTCTTCGAAACGAGACCGAAACGTCATTCCATGCTTGTCACTGGTCGCTCTCCTGATCCGGATGATTTTAGTTCATAATATAACATCCCGTAAGATGACTCTCAGAGCCATATTACGGGGTTTCCTTATACCTTCATCTACGCCACCGACGTACTTACTGATCTTAGCTTTTATCCCGTGTTAAGTGGCATGCATGAAATACCAGGAAAAAAAGACGTTCAGAAGAATGTGTTTGAACGCACGCGCGATAGACAATAGCAAGGGTACAACAAGTAAATGTAAATAACCATTACTTATGATTAGCATATATCATGGGCCTAGATTATCATTCAGTGTGAGGACAAAGGGTTGTTAGACATGTAATCACTTTAATGTATCAAGGAAAATAATAATTGATGTAAATAACTCAAAAATGACAATAATGCAGCATAGTTATCCACGAAAGTTTCTTATGACAGAAAATAAGAGAGATGGACATGACAGTCAATCCCATTAATAATTTGGACAATATTTTAATGCCGATCGTGTTGCACTGTCAGGCGCCAGTTGAAATGTATAGAAGAAACACTTGTAACAACACGTTGTTAAATATAATCGCGATACAATTTTTATATGCCAGAAATTTATATGTACTCATTTATCTGAAACTACACTATTTTGATGTTGAATTGTTTATTAAAATAAAGTACTAAAATATGTGATGTAAAAATGTAAAAGCGCAGTACTTTTGTTGCCACATGTAATGTTGGTTCCCCCTTCCAAACCACACGTGTGGTGTAAATTGGTGTAACGGGAGACTCTATGCAATTGTAGGATTTTGATTTTGAATGAAGTCCCAGTTTAATAGATTTTACGTATTTTATGGTTGTACCGTTGCTTGTGTTTGGAGGAGCGAAGTTTTGATGTTCATGCAGGAGAAGTATTTATCTTATCGTCTCATCGCACATTTCTGTGACGGTGCCTCCTGGAGATGTCCTACAGATATCAGTATTGTTTCATTTCACGTTTATGTTACGGTGCCCTCCAGATGAGCTCTATAAAGTCAGTATTGCCTCACGACACTTTTATGCGTCGGTGCACTCGGAAGGTGTCCTGTTTCTGCTACTGGACATCTTTTCTTCGATTTCTGGGAAATTATCTCGAAATGTATCATGGCCATGTTCATCCTAACCCTTAGTTTTCGTCATTCGCCACCATTTTTATATTTTATGCCAAGTATAACCTCATAAATTTAAAGAAGGTAGTTAAAAACATTTCTTTAAATTAAAGAGTGCATAAACTCTGAAGTTACAACTTTGCCCCATAGCAGCGAATTTCCTGTGAAAGAGATGAAACAGAGACGGAGGATTTGATAATGTTCTGCAAGATTATGGATATCACACATCTAACTGGGCAGTGATAAATTATTATGGAGCAATGGTAGAATATGTGTAGCAGTGGATATGAGAAAAAATTCGGAGAAAACCCTCCCGTAGTGCCACTTTTCCTGATACAAATATCGCAGGAATTAATCCGTGGTTCGATCCAAAGTTCAGCGGTGAGAAGCCAGTCTTTAACTGCCTGAAAAATAATATCGTCATAAGCTAATATTAATTCAGTGATGAACAATAAACCTTACCTAACTTCGTTAAGAAAGACTATACCTTACTAAGTGCAGCGAGTAAGGTGACTGCTTTCTCAGCTTTATCCTTCATTCGGAGACTCCGGAGAACAGGAAACCCACCAAGATGAGTACACGAAGCGATACTCTTGTTATGGAGCCTATTGTTCCACTTGGACAAGTAAACATCCGGTGATCTCTACATTCAGCGATCCGGGGTGCTATGCCTGAGGAACTTCGCTTTCCCTTTCCACTTTATCACGTCCAGAGGAGTTCTGGCGACTACCCCGACACCTGTCCAATGACCGAACCTGACTATAGGGAGGGCACTATTCTTGTTCCGTATTTAGGGTGTACTGAATTCAATACTCGGCCAATAGACCGGCTACCATACAGACGTTATTCTTCAATTCTTCCAGGCAGAATGGGGCATAACACCTCGAATTAAGTCAAGATCGTTTTCTTCCATGTCGTTTCCACTACCTTCTTCATTAATAATCCCCCCATCTGGCCCTATATAATCCGAAGTATTGTCCTTTTTGTAAAATGCCTCCATCTCCTTTCGTGGAGCTTATGTCCAAGCGCCTTATGGACTTTCATGACAATATGTCTTGGTTAGGCAAGTGGCTCCACTGAATAATTAGTTTTTGACTGCAAATTGTTTGTTTCATCTGTTGGAGGAATCTCTTAGTGGTAATTATTAAACTAATTATGACAGCCAGTGGGTCTTCTATATCCAATCGCAACCGTAGAAAAATGGGCGCCATATTTGGTGCAGGGATCACTACGGTTGTAGGCATTATCGGATGTAATACAGATTCTATCTGTTTTGAGTATTCAGCCAGTGCAGACATCCTGCTTGATACAGATACTCTCCACTTAGAGTATTCAATCAGTGCAGGCGTATTGCATGATACTGATTGAATATTCGTCCTGTAGCAACACACTACTTGATACAGATACTCCCCCTCTGCGTATTCAGCCAGTGCAGACACATTGCGTGATATAGGTGTTGTCCACTTTAAGACTTCAGTCAATGCAGGCACGCTGCTTGATGCAGACACTGTCCACACCGAGTAGTCAGCCACTGCAGGCACACAGTTTGATGCATGTACTGTCCACTTTGAGTATTCAACCAATGCAGGCACACTGCTTGATACCGATGTTCTTCGCTTTGCGTAATCGACCGGTGCAGGCACACCGCGTGATTCTGATTCTCTCCGTTTTGAGTATTTAGCCAATACAGACACGTTACTTAATACAGATACTCCCCACTCTCTCCACTTTGTGTATTCAGCCAGTGCAGGCACACTGCTTGATGCAGACAGTCTCCACTTTGTGTATTCAGCCAGTGCAGACACACTGCTTGGCACACGTATCTCGACTTTGAGTATTTAGCCAGTGCAGGCATACTGCTTGGTACAGATACTCACCAATTTCAGTAGTCAGCCAGTGCAGATAAGTAACTACTTATGAAAAGAATTATTTCCAAGAATAAAAGAAAGTAGGAACATTTCTGTGAAGGTAACAATAAATTTGTCAATACGTTTCCCGACAATGATGCGTGTATTGAATTGCTGTGACGAAATGTTAAGGATAAAAAACTGATAAATCAGTTTTGGTAACATGAACTGGATTAAACTGGCATCGTCTGGCAGACTGCGTAATGGAGTAGTTAAGATATCAATACATTGTTATAAAAATTACATGAAATTCAATTGGACTGATGAAATATTTATGCAAAATGCGCAACGATACTGTCAGGTTCTTTATTTTAAGAAATTTGCCGTACTCTTCCTGTAACCAGTTAAACATTGCTATATCAAAACCCCTGCACTGGCCATAACAGTAAATAATTTACCGCCACATGCATTTTTATAACAATGTAATTCTTTGTTTTTGAAAAGAAGTTTTCTTGATCATCTCGTAGGACCGTGCTTTCACGGTCAAATTTCTGTATTCAACCAGTGAAAGTCAAATTTGATACGTCTTCTTCACAAGGTTTTTCTTTATGCAGTATTCTGGATCATTTACTTTATTTTCCTATCTTAGATTGAAATATTTTCTCATCAAAAGTTCAAAAACGATAGTTACGAAACCAGCAAAAGGCACAACACCCAGAACGTTCAGAATTTTGAAACTCATTTTCTAAACCAATACTTATTATTTACCAATGTGTAACATCCTGTTGTGCATGTTCTCAAGAACTGAATCCGAGCTGTTAATATATTACAGTCACAATTCCGTAACACGAGTAGTCATTGCTGATGTTCTATTGGCTGTTGGTCGCCGCCTTCTCTTTCATTCAGTGGTAAACGTACATTCTTGTTGCTGCATTGAAGAAGCTGGAATCATTCTAGTAATAAAATTCTTCACGCGAATTTATTTTGGACCGACGTATTTTACATTCCAACGTAAGACCGTGGAGACGTCCATTTACTCCTACAGCCCTCATATTAGGTGCTATGAGATGATAAATTAAATAGGTCCAAAACTAATTACGCCAAGTGCAATGTACAATACATGACGCAACCTAAGCGTTGAAAATATTCGTACCTCACATCTGTGAAGTCAGTTGACAATTAAGGATATTAAACATAAAACTTCTTCTGATGTTTATTGGACTGTGCATCGTTGTGATAACTGAAGAATAAAAACCAACTAGATGCCACTTATTATTTTTATTGTACTTCTTATAGGCTTAAAATATTTCGGGCATAGTAGTGCCCGAAACATTTTAAGCCTATAAGAATAATAAGTGGCATCTAGTTGGTTTTTATTCTTCAGATAAAACTTCTTCATTACACAAAGATGAACTAAGTGCCGATGTTCCTAATTTTATTAATGTGCAACATACCAGGCCACACATTTGTTCGGTTTCCATGTTAGACTGGAGTAGTAAGCCTGTCACTTTGCCGGCCGATAATGCAGGTCGCTGCATTACCGACCTCCCCCACCCCCTAATTAATATGCAAATGACCTTGATTGATATTTAAA
>Ga0123357_10002850_pt1 | contig 19506 bp, 13 predicted proteins | sample TergutEmb28metaG_FD_89873 | JGI IMG/M metagenome (GOLD analysis project Ga0123357, IMG submission 89873) | Embiratermes neotenicus P4 segment gut microbial communities from Petit-Saut dam, French Guiana - Emb289 P4 | ecosystem: Host-associated > Arthropoda: Insects > Digestive system > Gut ...
GACGGGTGGCGGAGGCTTGTGAGTGCGGTAATGAACCTTCGGGTTCCATAAAATGCGGGGAATTTCTTGACTAGCTGCAAACCAGTTAGCTTCTCAAGAAGGACTCTGCACCATGGAGTAAGTGTAAGAAAACAAAATGGTGACTGCATGAAATGCTAAGCACTTGACTGACAACATGACGATGTTTTGAAAACGACTAGCGAATTTTTAGAAGTTTAGAAGTATTTCCGGCAGCACTTGTATGATGACGTCAGCAGTCCTGGGGCTCAACGCTTTCAAAGGGAGTAAAGCGGCCGAGGCGTGAGGTTGACTACTCATCGTCACCTGATGCTGAGACGTTGTTCATTTCAAAATCTCATTCAATTCAGTGATGTGGTGCGTAAGCACGTGACTTAGAAGTGGTAGGCCAAGACAGCTTTTAACATGAAATAACAACTTTGAACTGATAACCGAGCGATAAGTTGCTAATCTCTACTTGTTTCAGGAATATGTCGGTAGCATATTGCATTGCCAGATTCTCACTTGTTAACTTTGTCACGTACGCTTTGAATGTAGGAAGGTGGCTGTTGTAGATATGATGTACAATTAGACATTGAGGGGTCTCAATAGGAAGTAAAATTAAACATTGAGAAATCTCAGTAGATGGTGCAATTAAACATTGAAGGATATCAGTAGGCTGTACAATTAAACATTGAGATATGTCACTGTTCATTACACATTTCCGACATCAGTAACATCCTGTAAGGCGTCTTCTCCACAGATTTTAACTTTGTCTAGAAAATTCAGAAAGAGGCCAGTGGGCCACACCCAGACGGCAGAAATATTTGTAATCGCCGTAATGAGATGGGAATGTCATAATAGATGGCTATAAATGGCTAAGAATAGTCTTTGAGAGAAGCGTCTTGGCATATTTCAAGGTACTGCCTCGGATTTATTAAGAAATTCGCGAAAATATCGGTAGAGATGGTCAGTAACGTGACTAGGATTTGAACCTCCTACCCCGGAATTCAGGCCGTAGCGTTGTCGATGTGCATGACAAGCTAATATCTTCATGTCTCTATACAGCTTGCAGCTTAACGCGGTGGGACATTTGTACATTGGAGTCGAAGCGAATAATTACGTGGCAAGAAACGGAACTGTTCATTGAACAGAATGTCTGTCTGTACAACCTCGCCATTGTTTTTATTAGCTAGAGACTTCAATGCTGTCAGACTAGATAACCTTTCGCCGTTGTCAGAATATGCGTGCGTGTCAATTACCCACCCAGCAAGGAAAGTTGAAATTGTTCTATATCTTCTCATTTGTCACAAATATTTGCTTCTTGGTATGGTATTTATTGCAGGTTATGTTGGAGAGATTTTCCATTTGAATTGACAGTGACAGTTCTTCTGCTGTGTGTTAGACAGTGTAGTCAGAGAAATGGCAAAAAATAATTTTACCTGCACATCGCAGTGTAAATTAGCAGTGCTTGTTCACAAAGACATTTAATTACAGCCAGCGGATTGAGCTCATTTCTCTAATTTTGGATCTTAATAGACATGTTGGTTGTCATCGTCGTCGTCGGTGGTGGTGGTGGTGGTGGTGGTGGTGGTGGTGGTGGTGGTGGTGGTGGTGGTGGCGGTGGTGGTGGCGGTGGCGGTGGCGGCGGCGGCGGCGGCTGTTGTTGTTGTTCTTGCCGCCGCCGCCGTTGTCGTTTTGTTGTTGTTCAGGCGGTGCAGGTAATCGTAATCGGACCAGTGGCCAGATGCTAGGGATATTCCATACCCATATGCAAATAACTGTATCATGACTGAAATCATAATTTGTTTTATTAGTGGAGTTCCCTGTCAAAGAAAGTGTCCATGTTATTTTCTTACAGGCAATGGTGGCATGCTACCCCGGTTCAGGCTCTCATTATGTGAAGCATGTGGATAATCCAAATCGAGATGGTCGTTGTATCACAGCAATATACTATCTTAACAAAGACTGGAATGTGAAGGTAAGGAACTATGGTTCCCTAAATAATGGGTTACAACAGTCAAACTTGGCTGGAAATTCAGAGTCATAGTTTCTGTCATAAGGTACAATTTTATAAGCTTGAAATGTTGGTCTCCTACATTTGGAATCGTATACTTTGTACTCTACATCCTGTGTTACAATTAAAAACACAAATGTACCTTTGCAGCATACTTAACATTTTACTTGTTTGAATTAAATCATGCATCATTTTTCAAGATGCGCAGTTATTTCTAAATACTGTGCATTTATACAGAAATTCACCTTCCAAGGTTTTTCACTTTTCCCTTGCTTATTCCAGGTAGGTGCAGGCATTGTATTTTGAAACAGGCCATGACCTGCTATTATATTATGTTACCATTTGGGGGGGGGGCCTCTAAATTTGCAGTTGATGTAGTATAACTAAATAACCTGTACAGCAAACATGCTTATTCTTCCAGTAAATTATTATATTCAGAGGTGACTTGAAATTCTTACCAGTGTGTACCTGCTATATGTTGCAGGAGCATGGTGGTTTGTTACGAATATTCCCAGAAGGCTGGAGCGACAAGGTGGCAGACATTGAGCCACTGTTTGATCGCATTCTGTTCTTTTGGTCTGATCGAAGGAATCCACATGAAGTTCAACCAGCACATCAGACAAGGTGTGTGTTTCACACTCTTCAGCTTGCATTTGTAAAACTGAAGGCAGAAAGAATCTGTTTTGCTAGAAGTTTCTGATAAACATAATGATACCACTTTTTTTCCTTACCTTGCATTCAATGCATAGTTGAATATAGTATGGTTCTGTGAAATGAACTTATTTAATAAACTGAAACAAAATTTTTATGGTGATCTTGTTGTAAAATAATGCAGTTCCAGGGGCTTGTGATACCAGTTCTAGTGATAAGTAGTAGTTTTTCTACCTCCAGGTGGATACAGCAAGTCTACGAAAACTATAAAAATTCTGTAACAGAAGTACTGCCAGAAGACCAAATGATCTAATACTTCAAAGGAAAACATAAGTTTATTATAACAGAAGAATGAATGACAGCCAAAAATCTCATATCTTTCTTGGTCAAAACATAGATGGAGTGGGCTGAAATTAGATTTGTTAGTGGACCATACTTGTGGGGCTGAACCCTCTGGATCATATGTGAGTGTGATTTTAGTGAGATATTGAGGAATAGCTGTATGGTTTATATAAATGATACAGAATAGTTCATGCTGTTTATAGTATAAAGACTGATAGATCTGCCAGTATATTGAAAATTTCACTTCCTGATTTTCCTGCCATAGTTGTAATGTTGGTGCATGGAGAATTTTTTTATTTGGGATCATTCTTATTGTCAGAAGAGATGTGTATGGATGTCATCATGAGTTACCAATGATGTTTTGTCACCCAGTTGCCCCAACATGTCAGCTTTCCTTTTAGCTATAATCTGTTTTGTTTTCAGATATGCCATTACTCTGTGGTACTTCGATGCCGTAGAGAGAGAAGAAGCTTGCAGGCGATACAAGCAAGAATGTAAGTACCAAGTGCCCCCCCCCCCAATAGTAATAATAACAACAACAATAATAATAGTAATAAGCTGATAAGATTCTAAAATGTAAAGACCTTACAATAGAAATACAGCACATGTGGAATGTAAAAACAAAGGTGATACCAGTAAAAATAGGGGTGACTGGGACTATTTCAAAGTCATTCAGAAAATATGTGAGCAACATACCAGGAAAACATGAAGTCAAGGAACTACAGAAAACAGCCATATTGGACTCTGCACACATACTTTGGAAAGTACTAATGTAAAAATACAGTAGATCCAACACTGAAACTAACGATATAAACACCATGAATAGTAACAACAGAATAATTGCAACACTGTATTTCCTAGGGGCATAATTTGTCTCAGGAATATAAGTATAAATACCTTGTATAAAGGAGGAGATGATGATGATGGTGATGATGATGATGATAATTAACTGCAAATGGGCTGTCGCCCAGTGGCAGTGGTTATTATGCATGTGCATAAATATGAAATAAGGATCTAAGAAATTTAAGTTGGGAGGTCTACATGAGAAGCATGCGGTAGCAACTTGAAGTCTTGGGAACCATCTCAGCATTCACTTTTAGACACCCGGGGGGGTGTGACCGGTTGCAGGACCTTCCAGATGCTGACTTGTAGCCAGCAATCCAGCAACTAAAGTATATAAGACAGCAATACACACATAGTAAAACAATACACATGAGGTAAGAAAAATATGTTAGTGTGTGTCAGTAATATTGGTGCAAATCAGATTCTCACACAATACATACACATTACAGAGTCGTGTGTGCATAAGTCATGTTATTGATATTACCATGTATTTTACATTTTTTTAATATAATAAATAATATAAAGCTAAATGAAAAATAATGCAGTTGAAAAATGCTAAAGCAACAAAATGTTCAATTAGAAAACCATTATGCAAGGAAAAAATTTAAAAAGAAATGGAAAATAAATTAAACTTATCTAATGTATTTACTAATTAGAAATTGTGCGTTAGGGTGGTATAATTAAAAGGTGTACACTGATACGGCATTACAAAATTAAGTGTAGTGCATGTATTCCACAAAATTATGATTATTTTTTAAACATAATTCCCTGGCACACTTTTTTGTTTTTCCCATCTTGGCAAGAGTTTAAAAACTGTCACATAGAAATAAGGCTTTTGCATTTGCAGCCATTCATGAAGTGCCATTTGCACCTCCTCATAGCTGTGGAATAGCTAACCTTTCATGCATTGCTTCAGGTTTTCAGAATTACCTGTCTTGCATTCCCATGCAAATGTTGATCATTCCCAAAGGTGCTGATAAGTCCTGTAAGATGTTTTTATGTCTCGAATTTGGCTACCAGGAAATGCACACTGGTAATGACATCTTCACTGCTGTACACATGGCCAAACATGTTGTGTGTGTAAGCTATTTCCACAAATATGTGTTCACTGACCATGTGTAATGCAGAAGAGCAGTTGGACTGGCACGTAAATACTGCTGCATTACACTGCATGCTGAGCAACACCATGTTTGAGCATTAGATGGGAAGGTCTCACGCAGTTCTGCGCTCACTTGACACTCCTGTGTCCTAAAGGGCCGCAGCTAAAAAATGTAGCCTACAAGGATCCATTGTTTCTTAGACTATTCCAGTATTTGTATGCATGAAACATGTCTTACAGTGGTGCCATGCATTTCAGAAACAGGTATATACTGCATAATGTGGGCTGGGTAGCTCAGTCGGTATAGCGACTGAGTACGGGTTGGATGGTTGGAGATCAAATCCCAGTGGGGATGAGATGTCCGCCCATTCAGACTGGCCCTGGGGCCCACCCAGCCTGCTGTAAAATGGGTACCGGGTCTTTCCTGGGGTTAAAGTGTGGCCATGGCATGCTGCTGACAACTCACCCCCTTCTAGTGCCTTGGTCATGGAAGAGTAGAGCTATACCTCTTCCCACCCTCTGGGCCACACCAGGCCTGTAACGGGATCACTTTACCTTTATATACTGCATAATGAATAAATTTCAGGATGTAAGTTATTAGTATCATTCCTAAAACTTGAATTGTAAGTGTGTACGATCAGTAATTGTGAGCAAGAGGCCATAGTGGTTTGTAGTCTTCAAGTCTGCATGTGCTTTTGCATGTTAAAATAGTAATCTGTAAAGTTGTGTCCTGTTGTCACTGACAAATGAATGTTTGTATCCCAAACAGATGGTATTCATGAACAGATTTTCATGTGTGACACAGTGAATGGGTGGCAGTGAAAATATTTATCATGTACCTTTTTTGGTTTTGAAATATACAAGCAGTGTAATTTGAGTATTTGCAAAATTGTTCACTGTCAGAGATTCAGGAACTGAGTTGTTTTTTAAAAAAAATAAGGTGACCATAGAGACATAAGTTTATTACAAATAAACAAACATTGTCAATATACATGTTACAGTTTAAAGAGTTTCTTTTGTTTCAGGTGAAATGAAACAGAAGGCAGGCTGACTTTTGTGAGGACCTCCTCTACTGTACATAATTTTTGTGTATTTGTATGTATTAATGTAAATTATGGTACATCCTGTACTTGTTTATTGTTATTGAATATTTACAGCGTCTAAGTTTATGTATGAATGTTGATTGGACAGATGTTGTAAGGCAGTCATTTTTTGCTCAGTCTGGTGCTGTTTCAGTGGGGCCTTGTCCATCCTCAGTGAATAATTTCCAATTTGTTTTTCTTCTTTATGATACAGTTGTGATTATTTGTTTAGTCAGAAATGTGTTTACAAAAAAAAATATTAATATCTGTGAAAAATAATGACTAGTCTTGAAATTACTGGTTGTGCAGGCTGAGCTGCTCATAAAATATGTTGTGATGGGGATGGGAAATGACAGATTTGAAATTTAGTTTGAATAAAGTAGCTGAATTTCCAGTGTCACTGTAAGATTAACCCACACAAATTTTCAGTAGACATGCATCTTATATACTTCGCAAGTTTCATTATTTTTTTTTTTTTACCAGAAGTAACTACGGTGGACCCAAATGTTTATTTTAAATGTGCAAAAAAGTCAAACCACAGGGATGAGCATAATATTTTTTCAGTGCATTGTGTGTTTATGATAATCCTTGTAACATTCTTTTAAAAAAGAAAAACTTACAATAACGCCTGGGTTACTTTAGGCTTCTGCCGCAGTGTAGATGAGAACCGTGCTGTTCTGGATTATTACGAAGCAAATAGTTGTGATTACCACTACTCATTGCATAATAACCCAGAAGAGTGCAGTTCTCATATTACATTATGTCTAATGACAATTTCTAGCATTAGACTAGATGTCTCTCGTCAAATGAGGTTGTGTCATTGCATAAGAAATCTCTCAGTATAATCTTTCATTGTAACTTTTTTTCCATCTCTACCTGAGTGCACACTTCTCCTGTACTTCTGATGCAGTCATTAATTTTGGTAAATCACATCAATGTGGTTCATTATTTTATGGCAATTGCATGCCAGAGCTGTTTTAACTATATCCATCCCATTAAAATGATTAACAAACCACTGAATTATTTTTATCTGTGATTTCATTAAATTACTTAAAAACTCTGATTTCCACTTTCTGTGTTCTCTTTTGTTTGCGCTGGAAAAAAGTGAAGACCCTTGAATGAGTCTGTATTTCCTTTAGCTTCATCTATTGCAAGGTCTTCTCAGTTGGGTATTTCTCTGGAAAGTCAGCAGACTTGAAATGTAAAATTATTTCCTCACATTGCATTGTCCTTTGACCATGCATACTGAAACACAAGTCTCACTAAGAATATGAATGAAAAAATAATTCTATAAATGTTCTTCAGTCACATTTGAAGTGGTGATTTGTTGGAAAGGGCATAGTTGCTGTTGGATGGTTTTTTGAGGTTCTAGTGTGTGTAATATCACTCCACTCAGGAGTGTGTGTGTGTGTGAGTGTGTCTATACATACACATATACACACCAACTTATGTATATGTTTTCATGACAGGGAAGGTAGATATGACCAGGAACAAGGTATTTGTGTTATGGTCAGTATTCTGGGTACTTATATGTCATACCATACTTTCTGTGCAACAGCCATACCCAGAATACAAGTACACCTTTTTGTTATGACCAAAACAGCTAATTCATGAAATGTTACAAGTGTTTCAGTTCTGTGTATGTCAGAACTAAATTTAACCATAGATGATGATTTCACCAACACCTCATCAGAAGCACAGTCATGAATATAGGAGTTAATGACCTCAGCTGACATTGACATTATACTTCACCTGTGTAAAGTGGAGTTTGGAAAGCTTGTTCTATGTCAAGAGTATTACTGGTAATATTGCTGTCTTCTTTTGATTTTATGAGCCCTTTTGCTTACTAAACTTCAGTTTCATGGGTGGCATACCTTGTAAGAATCAATTGTAGGTTTTGAAAGTAGTGAACAAAATTTTCCGTTAAAAGATGCTCGCTGACATTTTCTTCACTGTGTACATCTGTAGTTAAAATTGTTGAAATACTTTCACGTGTTCCATAAGAATATTTATTTGGATTTCATTTACTTTGTACGAGGGTTAGAATGTTTTCCATGACTTTCAGATTTTGGGGTGTCTTCAGAATCCTTCCCTGTTAAAGCATGAGACTGCCGAGCATTACCTAATACCAGGCACAGAACTAAATATCATCTTGCAGTACAAATATTAATGCATTCAGTAATGTACACATCTACAAACTGAAACTGGCTTCAAAAATTGGCCACTCACCTTCTGTTTCAAAAACACTTCTTCACACAGTTGCATGATGGCTATTACCTGCCATTTTGGCACTTCCCTGTATGACCATTACGTTACTAGCAAGTATTTTGTTTATTATTATTTCACCATACTTCTTGTTGCCCATAATCTTGTTCTTGTTTACTGTTACTTTCATTCATATTAGCCCATTCATTGTCAGTTTGTTGCAGACACCCATATGATCTGCTTGATCATGTGAGTGGAAATTAGCTGTCCCATTGGCTGTTAAACATCCATATAATCCCTTGTGTGCTGTTAAAACTAGACTGATAGCTGGTCATAAGCCCACAAGAAGGGCTGGACACCCAAGACAGACTGGTTGGTAGAGACAAATAGCTTCAGATTTTTATGTCATGGCATAATGACAGAGTTTGCTGGTTGAAAGTGAAGGATACTTTCAGAAACTAAGAAGTGTAATGACAAATAATGACCTTTTATAGCATTTTTGTATGAAATGACATTACAAATTGCACAACTTAATTTTCCTGAAGTTTATACTGTTGGGCATACTTGCAGTAATTGACAAGTATTAGTGACAGAAAGGCAGACATCTGTTGCTATAAAATACTGTGTAGTGAGTATGATTAAGTATGATTTTCCTGACAATTGGATTTTAATACTTTTATTTAGGAGGATTTCTGAATTACATATTCACATTAAGGAATATATTTTGTTGCATCCTGCCTGTATGTCATCTAAAAAAATATTTTGTGGTTGACAGTTTCATTTGTTTCTGTTCAAGTGTTTTAATGGTTTGAGGGTAATTTGGTTTCACGTAGTTCAATACCACCAGGATTTGAAATAAATCTAGAAGAATCGTTGCAGATGACTATGTTAAGTCTAGTGCCAGTGTCATCTACATACAGTGCTTGAAACTAATTTTATATGAACACTACTTTCTTGCAGTGTAACATGTAACAGTCCAGCACCAATGTTAACTTGTTATGAAATATAGTGGTGCTAAAATTATTGTTTATATTTCCATAATGTTGAATCCATGTACAAGTAGTTTCCAGCCTATTGTAAATGTTAAATGTGAATTCATATTACACTAACTGTAAGATGTATTCAGAAAAAAGGCTCAGTAAGTCTATCTGAATATTCAGAACTGAGTTCCATATGTACTATGTAATAAATACAAATTTATTTCTCTTTTTCCGTTTGAAATTTACACTTATTTCCATGTCACCATCTCTGTCACATTATATTAGGAACATGCAGTTACAGCATACAGCCAGGCCTTGCTGTTATGAATGGCACATTTGTGGAGAGAGTTTATAAAGTGAGCTTCTGTTTCTCATAGCTTGTTATAATTGGGAGTTTGTTCCCAAGCAACAAATAAATGACCAGAGGTATTAAAAATCATCACTTGTTCCACATGAAACAAAACATACGCAGCAAAACCATATTAGATTATTGTGTATGTTATAAAAGCTACAAAATAATTTTAACCCTTTGGAGCTGGAATTAAGTGACTGCCTGCATGTTCTTGCCTGACCACTATTAGTGGAGATAGGTTTTCTCAACATCACACTCTGTGTCAACCATAATCACCATTTGGCACCAAAGGGTTAACAGAAATATGTCCTGTAAAAAAAATGGTTCCTTTGACTATTCAAGTGATACTTTTCATCCAGTATTAACCGTTTTGACCATGAGTTCGTGGTTCAGCAAGCTGAAAACTGCATTTTTCAGTACTAATTGAATGAGTTCCAAATCACAAATCTGGCAGCTAGGCCTGGAAATTTTAAAATTCAGTTTCATAATGATAAAAGTTCAAACACTTTATACCTTATGTGACAAAATCTAGGCATATTTGTAAGTGAGCACTGGGGTCATGTGAGCATTTAGTGAATAATCAGGAACAATATGTAAGCTGCAAATATTTCCTCATGCCTCTTGTTACTCTAATTGCAACCATCCTACATCTGCAACACAAGACTACATGGGATATACAATGTCAAAGAGTGTATTCACATACAGGAAGGATAGCCAGAAACTGAGTTTTACTCTTTTTTCTCCCTCCCCTTTTTTCTTGTGTGGGGGGGGGGGGGGGGGGACAGAGGGGAAGGGGGCGGAAAAAAAGTTAAAAGCACTTTTTTTTTTTTGTCCCCAATCCTTTTTTTTTTTCTTTTTTCCCCCCCCCTTTTTTTTTGGGGGGGGGGGGGGGGGGGGTGAACAGAGGGAAGTGGCGGCAAGTAAAGTGTAAAGCACATTTTTATGTTTGGCCCCGAATCCTTTATTTTTCCACTTTGTCACCAGACTAGTTGCAGGCATTTGTCATAGCAAACAGTGAGATTTTCCAAGCCCTGGTGGGAGTTGTCCTGCTCTCAAATTCTGGACCTGCACTTTGATAGTGTTTTCAGTCCAAAATCACTGACCTTGATGATTTTTTTCCCCCTAAATTCACTAAGCATTTGGAAGTCCCAGGGACACCAGCTGGGGCTGTATGGTGGATGGAAAACACATTCCCAATGCCAAGTTTCCAACATGGCAGTGGTGGTGTGCACACTTAAAAAATTATAACACATAATTATGAGGTACGTATAATGATACGAGGATATTGGCAATGCTCCTTATTGGTTAACATTTGATGTATAAGGATGTTCAGACTAAAATATCCTAATTTGGAAATAACACATGATATGGGATGAAACAACATTTTTAAACATAATCCCCAAGGAGCTCCATGCATTATTTTTATCTTTCTTTCCACACTCTGCAGTGCGCACGACTGATCTCTCCAGGTGTGTTCAGTTTACTGGTAAATGGCACTAGACACTGCTAATAAAGTTGAAAATGCCCTGCTGCCATTCCTTCCAGTATCAGAAACAAACACAAATTACATGATTTGAGGTGCAGTGACAAAGATGTGGGATAAGCTCAGTGCTGACTGAAAAATGTATCCTTCCAGAATGATGGGGAAGGGCATTATGGTAAATGTAAACATGCTTTGTGAGCTGTGGATTCTCCAGCTGCAAAACTACAACCACTTAACACTGCCATAGAAATGATGTGCGTAAACATGGTACCATCAGCCCGTAGAAAACTAATCTTCATTTTCTCTGCACTCATATGACACAAAATGTATTTGGTATTGTGTACTGAATAGTGGGGTTCACTTACCCTTCGTCATATTGTTCAGAATGAAAGTTACAATTACTGTATAAACTGTATAAACGCTTCACACATAATGAAATGAATATCATTCTTGTAATGGTGACTTTGTGGCTGCAACTTCCTCATTTTCAGATCATTGCGGAAGACTGTGTGCATAGATCCCACAAGCATATTGATCAGCATCATTAGTTTTTATCAGTCTGTTTACCTTCACTCCATGCTGTGATCTCAGCTGAGCACTCACTACTGCTCTCACAAAAACGATGGTATGCAGAAGTTTTCTAGTATAACACGATTATCTTCCAGTGGGAAAGAAGCCACTTTCACTATCAGATACCTTTTCTTCTATGATGCTCTGAAAGAATAGATGCCTCATCCACATTGTTGTATAAACCTAAAATCTTGAACTGTCACTATGTCAAATGCATCCTGTTTAGTCTGTTACCAACAGCATTATATGGCATGCATATACTCATAGGTCCCATTTTATAGGAGGCATGTCACACAGTAAACATTAAACAGAAGAGTCATCCTTGTCACTTATCATTTGCATGCATCTTCTGCAGTAAAAGGATTTACTATCCCAAAGATAAAATTCAGAAGCTGTAGCCACCATCTTTATTTGAATAATTCATGTTTCATATTACACTATAATGATGATTAAACTTAGTTTTTGGAAATTATTTTATTCAGTCAATAGATACTGAAGGACATAAAACTCCTCCTCTTTTCCAAAAGTTGTACAGAAATTAACAGTGAACTGCTTTATGTGATTTACAAAAATAAATGCCATTCATGAATACAGAACACACTCTTTTCCTGGAACACGCTACCTGCAATCTGCACTAAACATAACAGTTTCAAGGTACAGAAGGAATAATTTTTTTAAGTTTTCTTCTAAACTGAGCAACCTACAGTCCAGAAAATACATAAGTTACCACCTTGCACACTATTTTATGCTTACTGCATTGCATCTTTGAACTGCATGATGTAAAGTGAGACAGACAGTACAGAATTGTGTCTTGAAAATGAATTGCTGTACTTAAGACTTTATAATCACTGCACTGGTATTATAATAATAGTAGGTACAAAGGGTGAGCTGTGCTAGTCATTTGGAATTTGGCTGTCTTCTATTCTCCGTGCATCAGGTACGTAAATTTTAAAACAAAATTCATTCTTTGGGAAGGAACCCTGTAAAAGAAAAATACTGGATTAAAAACATCTTTGGATTGCAGTGCTGCAGATTCTTTGTGCCTTGTAACATAAGTCTTGAGTATAACATTATTTAGTGTCATCAAACTGTTGCTCTTTAAATGCTTACAAATTCATTATAGAAAGTACTGGCATAGTTACATTAGACATGGCTAGTAGGAACAAATTCATCACGATTTGGTCAAGTCCAGCGACAGGGAGTACAGTTTAGAGATGTGTTAATCAACCATGAGTTGTGTTTAGTAACTTATGTCAGCTGTTACTTTATTGCTGTGTAGCTGCTTCATTCACAAGGTACTTGTGCAACAATAAAGGTTGTTAGCAGGAATATATATATTCATAAGAGTGTCATAATAAGTAAGAGATTTCAGCACAGTATACTCGACGAAAAGCTGGGTGAAATTCTATATATACACAGTCATGTGGTTTATATGTTGTGTGGGCATCCATGCGCGATTTTTTGTACGTCCTGTAGTGTACATTTTTCTAAATGGAGACTTGTATGAACTTGGATGTTATTCCCATCTTTTCTCACTCAATATTTAAAATGAAGGCAGAGTATGCCCCAGGTAGAAATCTTTCCTGATTTCTTCAACATGATGTTTTAGAGGATGAGTGCCAACCAGGAGCGAAAGGGCAGGCAGTTTGTGTTTGACAGTTTTAAGTAATTAAAAGGTGCTTGGGCAGAGCTGCGATTGTATGTGGTACCTACTGTATTGCAACATTTGTCATTTTGGGTTCAGCCATTGGTTTTTTACTGGAAGAGAGGTATATTTCCTGCATCCGCGATACAGTGACACTATAATTGGAAGGTAATGCAGTCCCAGTTCATTGTAATTAATTTGCCATATAGACAGCAGCAAAAGGTATAGAAATAATAGTCCCTTATAACTAATTAATATAAGTTTCATGTCACAGAGCACTATAACCAACTGGCAATGTGTGAAGAATATTGCCATCTGCGATGTGATGTTATGCAGTCCTCTTATTATAGGCCTGATGTCACATAGCAGTATAACCAACTGGCAATATGTGAAGATTATTTCCATATGCAGGCTCCTCTGTTACCCTGAAGATGGAGGCAGTGGGCTTTCTGTGAAGTACTGTTAAAATTTTACAAGACTACATGGTATTAATGTCAGGAGACAGTATTCTTCAGAAATTTATATTTCTTCAATTTCAGTAGTATAAATTATGTTGTACCTGGTGAATGGTGTCATTAATTCAGCACATCATCACTTGGATTCTACTTTACATCTGTGCTCAAAAACTGTGCTTTGCTCTAGCATTCATATACAAAGCAGTGTCTACTACAAGATACTCACTGGATTCATGACTTGGCAACCCATGTAAGTGGTCAAAAATGCATTGCTTTGGTCAGCTGTGACTACAAGGTCAGGTAGAGGATAGAGATGCAGTGCCCTATCAAAGGACCAATACACTGGGCAGACAGACAGTGGTAATGGTGCCAGGTGAGCTTGGCATAAGATTGTCTTCGCAAACTGGAAGTAAAAATCATTATAGTAAATTCAGCTTACACATAGAAGTTATCAAGCAATTTGACTTCTTGCAAGTGTTACTTAGGTAGAGTTAAGACATGCATGCTATATTTATCCAGACTCATATGTCCTTGAGCACTCTGTTAATTTCTTAATCATATGTAATGTTCAATATATATATTGGCATGTGCCTCATAATTCTTCGTTTAGTTAAATGCTGCTGCAGCACAGTGGGAGCACTCGCTTCATATGACTTGATACCTGAATGAAAGTTAGCATTCTCAAATATGCTGCTGTGTTTTTGTGAAGTCCTAGGTCCAATTTTAACCCCTCACAGAGATTACAATGATCGAGTGATTTGTAATCATTGCATTTTCAGTGAATGTAACTTGTTGGCAATGGTGATTTTAAACCTTGATCATTAAGTTACCAGCTACTTCTGGGAGCTAGGGAGAGGAGGGATATGAAAGATTACTTCATTACTCAGAGCAGAATTATTTTCCTTCTTCTCATGTGGGTTGATGAATTATTTGATTACTTATTTTATATATTTAATTGGTATTAACTATCATTTGCTATTAATAAAACTATTATATAACATGTTATATTTCAGACATTCAGAGCACTGAATCATGTTCACTTAGTCACTAACATTAATTAGAAAGCTATAATCAGAATTACAATACATTTAGGTTATTACAATGGAAGAGTTTCTATAATGTGCAGGCAACAGGTATAGAAGAAGCATGTTGTGGAGAAACTAGGACCTATAAGCTGAATGAGAAAACGAGAAGCAGAGAAGTGATCAATGTTCTTGAAAAATTCAGTCATACCAAATTAAGACAGAAAAAGAGAACTGAAGGAAGGTGAGAATGCCTTCCAGTTAATTACTGATTAGTACGCCAGTTAGGCTGCATCACCTAAGAGAGTGTTTCTCAACCACCAGGCCCTGGCATCAATTATACCGGGCAGCAAGAGATTCTCCTGCAATTGATAACTAATTTAAATATAACTTTATATTTGTTAACATGCCACACCATACACATAATTGTACTAATACTCTTTATGATTATGGCATAATTAATTATTAATACTTGTGTTAGTTTAATGTATGAACTTAAAAAAAAAATGGAAAGGTACTGACCAGTATATCTGTTGGGACTGGGCCCACGTCTTATGAAAAAAGAAATTACAGGGCCACGGTCTCAGAAAGGTTGAGAAACACTGACCGAACACATTATGAGCCGCTGTGGCCAATGACAGGCGCAGAGTAAACAGCGTTTGCAGTCACCATCGTCACTACATGACGGTCAACATTGTCAGTAAGTCAGATTATTACAGCACCTGTCCATTTAGTCTAATAATCAATAGACTGAATCAATACTGCTATCAAATGACAGTGGGTGTTGGTTACTTTGCAATAAGTGATCAGATCACTTCTACTGATACATCACTTATGGTCATTTGTCACTCCTGGGATAACACTATATTGGGTAGTAACTGCTTTCTACCACATCACAGAACTGATAAAATGTAGATCTTCCAAATCCACACATTTCTACAATATACACAGCAGCATTTATAACATAAAAATGTGGGCTATTTGAAATGACACCATGAACATGTCATATGAATTTTGATACTTACATGTTCTGGAATTTCTCCTGAAGTGGGGAAGTGGATTGTGTTTCGACACATCTTCGTAACAAGATCTTCCCTTATGATTACAATCTCTTGTGTGCAGTACTGAATGCGGCAAGGATTTGATGTAAAGATGGATGATGGGATTTTTCGTTGGAACTCTTCTGTGATTACTTTTGGTAATGGCATCCTATGAAAAAAATGTTACAGATGCTATAAGTTAGCGGATCTGCATATAAGCATTCCAATGGCATTCTGTGAAGAAAATGTTCCAGATGCTCTATGTTAATGGTCTGCATATCAGCATTCAAAGGTAGTTCAAGCTCTGTACATCAGCATCCTCTTCTGTATAAATCTATGAATGGCTGAGCCAATCAGATTTGTGACGACTCAGTTGTGAGTGCTGGGACTGAAACTGATGATCAATGAATTTGGCTCATGTGAGTAGTGAGATTCAGTAGTGCCTCCTCACTGCAGTCAATGTGCAGAGAGTGATGTTCCATCACTGGTATTCCTGTCTGGCTCTTGGTTGGAGTCACTGTCACCCTGAATGGAAGTGACACATGCACATAAATTCCTGGTTGCATTATTAGGTTCCCCTGAACGTCTGGAGGTGCCAGTGAAGTAGGGTGGACCATGCACAATGTATTCTTGTGGACTATGTTCCATTGTTTCTGTTGTAATTCATGGATTTTTTTGTTAGGAGACAGCCCCCTGTTCCCTCAAAAAGAGTTTACTGACGTCAGAGTCACAACTGTTATTGACAGTTCATTGTTATTAGCTCAAATACTGGTGTATTTTTTTCCTGCCTTATGAACTTCAATCTGTGTTGAATGCAGTCAGACGTGTCTATTAAATTTGTCTGATGAATTTTTTTGACTTATAATTATTTTCCCTATAGACTGGATGGTCTGCAGTTTGATTCCTGGCAAGGAACAGAGATTTCTCTCTTTTCCAAAATGTCCAGACCATGTACAAAGCCCATCCAGCCTCCTATTCAATGGATACTGGGGGTTCTTTACCCAAGAGTAAGGTGGCTGAGGCTTTAATTTGAATCCTCACCCCAATTAGAGCCAAGATCAAGCATTAGTAGAGCTATACCTCTGCTCCCACTGTAAGCCTTCACAGTACTCAGACAAGATTTACCTTTCCTTTACCATTAATATTAGTTTACTTTTCTGTACTGAAATAAGGTCATCTTTTCCTTATTGTAACACTTGGCTGAATGCATTCCATGCACTACATGTCATTGGTCTCGCACTGAGCATCGGTCATATATTTGCCGAGAGTTTCAGTGACTGTTATGAAATGGAACACCCTATTTTCTGTCATGCAGTGATTTGGAAGACAATCATATTTTATTATTAATTTTATAGCTCAGATGGTATAGTGACTAGGCTACTGGTTGGATAACTGTGGAATTGATTCCTGGCCAGGCAAGAGAATTTTCTCCAGTGTCCATACTGGTTTTGGGGCCCTACCAGCGTTCTATGCAACATGTAATGGGGAATTTCCCTGGAGCTAAAGCAACCTAGGCATTAAGCCAACCAATCACCTCCAATGAAGAATACCCATCCTTCCCGCAGTATGCCTTCAAAGCATTTTACATAATGAAGCGTATGGACTACACTACCTTTTTTTTACCCCAGAGGAATGAACTGAGAAACTGAGGCTGTTACATAACAAACAGCTTGAACTACTCAGCTTACTGAGTGATGTGAAGGAAGCTGAAAGATACCAGTGATTTAAATATTGTTCTGTAATTAATATTTCATTTAGAAACTAAAAGCATTAATTGTAACAGTAACGTACATGAATAAATGTGGAAAAGCAGACCAACACAATGGGATATAACACCCTAAGATTAAGTATGCGAACTTTATTTACTTACACTGCAGTACAGACCATGAAACAATAAATTATGTTATATACGTATAAAAATAAACACTTCTGTGGAATGAATTCCTTGCTATGGAAATGCTGAACACAAAACATTACGGAAACTCACGCAATGACGTCCATACCTACACTGCCATACAGATCACAGTGTTGGACATTAATAAAAGAACACAGTCTGCAGAAGTGCATTGCTCACAGCAGTCACATGATACAGAGAAGCAAATCATGCACTAAAAATGACACACAATTTTGCAATAATAGATATGAATGGATATCAGGAAGATGTATCAAACTGTCTAGAACATCTACAGAAAATGCCTGAAAACTGAATTCTGAAGCTGCTGTATCGATGTAAAGTGAAGTGCAGAAGTTTCCAGGGATGTCCAACAGAAGTACATAACAGTTTTAACCTTGTAACCAAAACTATTCAGTTGGAACTGGGCTACAGGTTGTTAGCTGCACCGAAGAGAATTCAGATTAGCATAAAATAGCAGGAGCTGATACTGGCAGTGTTAAACCTTGAGGGTCATTACTGGAAAATCAGTCACTCTTCCTCCTGCATCCACAAAATTGGCATGTTCTATATTTTAAAATCAAAAACCTATAAGCCTGAAGTATGTGGCCCTTTATCAGATCTTCCATCACATGATTCATAATTATGTTCATGCATTCACCTTGGTAAGATATTAGGAGATGCAGGGTCAGAAGGTCCAGGTACGAATATAAACTTGCTTTTCTCAGTCAATTCAGAAAACTGAGCTATGAGATCCCCCAGGGCCTTAAACCCTGTTTTGAGGTTAGCTGCATGTGAGCTGCCTTTTTGTGATGATAGGAAATTCCCCATGAAGACAAAAGCAACTGGCGGATAATCTGTATACCCTGCAAACAGCACTCGGAGCTTCTCCATTACCTGGAAGTAAATTCATTTTTAATATTCTGACAGCAAAAATGTACATGTGTTTGAAAACAATAATAACTTAGTTAATGAAATTAAAAGTAGAATAACCAAACAGAAGTTATTCCTTAACTTGGTTCAGTAGCTTTATAGCTTTCAGCTTTGCTTCCCAGTATTACGTCTTGGTTGCCATTACCATGTACCTTCTTTCATGGAGTGCAATGAAAGAAGTAGTCTCATGGCTGGGAATGATTTCAGACATGAAATAACTTGTTAGAAGTAATTTGAATTAGGCATTCTGGCTTTACTTGTGTATCTCACAATTTTCTGCCCAGATTTAATTTATTTATGTGTACCAAACATCTTACAAGAAAACAATGCCAGACAAAGACCTACCATGTAAATGTATCTGTAAGGGAATCCTGTATTCCCTTGAAGGAGTCTTAAGGGGGTTAAAATAATTAAATTGAGTTTACTGATAATTTAATGACACTGCATTGACTACAATGGTTTTTCTACATGATAGGGGATGTGATACCAATTTGTACAATGTCAGGAGCTGGACAAGAAGCAGTAATTGGCTCTTGGAAGTAAAAGTTCCATTATCTTCCCTGAGGAACTGAAAAAGAACTAAAAAATCTTAAGGATAGGCCATGCTTAACTTGCAACGATAGCAATCAGATGTATTGCCACTTGAATTAACCTACTCAGTGTGCATCCCAAGTGAGACACAAATGCAAATACATGCTCATCAGAATAATCTTAGACCATGTGCATATGTTATTCTTTTGTGCAATACAAAGACTTTTGGTGTTGGCTAACCACACCATTGCATGCATATCCACCTGTAAGTAGTCTTTTTCTGCATTGGCTAACAAAAGAATAACATACATACCCATCTGTAAGTAGTCATATGGTGTTTTAGGACAGATTACTTACAAATCTACAAA
>Ga0123357_10002851_pt1 | contig 19497 bp, 12 predicted proteins | sample TergutEmb28metaG_FD_89873 | JGI IMG/M metagenome (GOLD analysis project Ga0123357, IMG submission 89873) | Embiratermes neotenicus P4 segment gut microbial communities from Petit-Saut dam, French Guiana - Emb289 P4 | ecosystem: Host-associated > Arthropoda: Insects > Digestive system > Gut ...
AACAACTGTCATCGAAGCCCTTGCCGTGTGGGCTGTGGCTCCATCTTGTTGGAACCACATTTCTTCCATGTTAACCCGTAAACTTCGAAGTTGTGGACGCAGAAAATTGCGTAGCGTCTCGACATAGCGCTCTGATGTCACTGTTACTGTAGCCCCTTCTTCTTCAAAAAAGTAAGGACCAACGATCCCCACTTTCGAAATGCCGCACGAAACTGAAACCTTAGCAGCATGGAGAGGTCTCTAGTGTAACTCTCGCGGGTTCTCTCCAGCCCAAAATCGACCGTTTTGCTTATTGACATAACCGTCCAAATAGAAATGTGCCTCATCACTCATCATTAAAATTACATCGTCAGAAGCAATAATTTTAAGCATTCTTTCACAAAACAGTTTGCGTTGGACAAAATCACTTGGAAGCAGCTTTTGAACAATCATGATTTTATACGGATTGAAATTCAATTCGCCACGTAGGATTTGCTGTAACGAGCGACGAGACAGACCCAAGATTGAAGCACGACGTCTAGTGGAGCGCCGAGGACTCTCAATAACCGACCTTCTCACACTCTCAACGTTTTCTGGTGTCCGAGCCATACGGGGACGGCCAGTTGATGTCCTCTTCATAACTGATCCACTTGTGCGAAACGATTCAACCCATCGAAGTATTGTGTTACGATCAGGGATCGCTGCATCACGCGCAACATTGAACTGTCGACGGAAAAGACGTTGAATAGTAATAACGGAATCGTTATTTCTAAAAAACTGCTCGACGGCAAAAACGCGGTGCTCACGTTCCACTGCTGCATGGCTACTCAACTGCTCCCGTCGGAACTCTTCTCAGACGAAGAGGGGAGGTCGCCGACACTTCACTCTCCCGACTACTACCCATTTAAAAAACATACGTTCTTTTTGCGCCACTCTGTACATCCTTACCACGTGGGGTTTCGCGAAGGTGCGTCATCTCTCGCGAAACATCGAGAGGTTCTGCCATTGGTTGGTTTTCTCGAATGTCGTCAGGGCAACAGGGAAGCTTCTCGTAACAGCTGGAAACGGTATCGCTCTCTCTCTCTCTCTCTCTCTCTCCACTGTTGTACGTCATGCTATTGGCTGTCTATATTACACAATGGCAAGAACGTATTGCAGAAATGGAACGTGATGGCACACGCGCAGAAACCAGATTTGGTTTTCCAGCGAAAGGGACGAGTCCATTTATATCGGCGGGGGTGTCAGTTCAGTCGGCTACTGGCAGCCGAGGTGTGCGCATCAGCGGTAGTAATGCTGGATAGACCATGTCCGATACAGTGCACTACTGCTGGCTACCCCCTCCATTCGCCTTTTTCCCCTTCACTTCTCCACCCGTGCTTTTCCGTGTGCCATCACATTCTATTTCTGCTCTACTAGAAACTCAGTAAAACAGCTGATGATCAACAACGGCACTCTGTACACTGTGCATTGTAAATCGAAGGTGATATTTAGTTAAGAACCTTTTAATCAAGAGTGATACAGTAACAGATTAGTTTATTCGTTTTAGTTGCCTCAAAACTGTATGGCGTATGGAGAAAGTGTTTTGAGCATTTTCGGTTGTATCTATCTTTTGTACTCAATATTTTTCGCTGCGATATATATTTAGTGATTTATGCGTACTATGCACATAGAAATGCATGTACGGTTATATACTATGATTGTTAGTTCTATATGATTTTCACCGAAACTCGGGTGTGTCGAAAAGTTTGTAAAATACCGTGAAATTCCGTTGAGCTAGTTGTTACAAGCTGTCAGAAACGGACTTGGCAAAGTTATTACGCATATTTTTGCACCTTTTTCATTATAAATATGCCAAATAACTTTAAAACTGTCATGGTACATTGGTTGGCCATTTGTGTGTAGAAAATTTCTGTCCTGTAAAATTGGTACTGTCCATAAATAAATATAAATTGCCTGTGTTCTGTGGAATAATCGAAGCAACAGAAAGTGGAATGTCAGGAGTCTACTGGACCATGATGCCCAGTTCCTTATGGATAATAATATTACAGCAGGAATATATACAGTGCACTGAAAGTGAAGTAGAAAAATAAATGATATCACATATTTCAGTGTGTACTGAAAAATGAAACATGGGAATCTGTGTATTAAATTATCATACCAACAGTAACCTTAACTCATATTATTGTCTTCTGGAATGTGATGCCACGTAGTATGGTAGGAATTTACTAATCTTTCAGAGGAACCAGTACCTACATCTGCAGGGTAGAAGAGAAATCCATATGGTGCAGAGGGTAACTTTATATCAGAGTACATAGTATTACAACCAAAACAGCCATTATACATGCCTGATAGATATAATTATTAACATGTAAGTTATCTGGCCCCACTATACAATGTCGAGTTTTAAATTTTTCCCAAATTTGTGTCTGTAAAACCTTACAGTATAATATGCCACTGTATAAGGATAGAGAAGAGTCACAACACACTCTTTAACAGTACATGTCACAACAGCTTATCAGAATACACAGAAATTCATACAGAACACAAAGAATACTTGCATATGTGAAATATGTGTTTGATAACACCTCTGTAAATTTAATATAAACATTTTTATGTTTGAATTATTTTAATACAAATCTTCAGAACACTTTAAGGTCAATGTTACATAAATATGGGCCTGTCCCTGGGGACCATTCCAGATGGATGGAGGAGGTTTACTATCAACATCCTATACAAATGGGCCTGTGTGTAAGGTCTTGGAGTGACTATTAAGCTGTGTTAATTTATCCCATTCTCATTAATGTCACCAGTCTTTCGACAGCGCTGTGGGTACTGAAGAATTCCAGGCTATGGACAAAATGGTCCTCATCACTTTAATTACCTGCCTTCCCAAGAATCCAAAAAAAGTGGCAGTGTGAAATGTGAATTGCAGCAGGGCAGTCTTGTGTACTGCTTGCATCTCTATGAGGGAGCCGCTAAAACTCCACCCAATATATGTGGCACAGGTGATTACACTCTTAGGCTGTGTTGAAAATGATGGAGTCTACTGCCACAGACTGACAGAAAATCTTCCACCTAGTATGCCTGGATATGCAGCTGGGATATTGTAATAATTTGAGAATGTGGAGTTAAGTGGATTTTTACAGGGCAGTGGTCACCACCATGTAAATTCAGGAAAGACCACTCAGGATGGGCTGGTAAGCCTCGACTACAGGGCCAGCTAAGTTCCTGAAGCTAACGACAAATGTTTCGGTATTTAATTAGATAGGCCTCAACACATACAATGGAAACTATTCTTACTCTTTTGTCAGATAAGATAGAGACCCATGGAATGTTTCTGATATATAAACTGGAGAGAAGTGTCAGTGATGGAGGCATATGGGATATTAAACTTGTCAGCATAACAGGGGCTACTGGTGGTTAATGACTGTTGTACAGACAAGAGTAATTGATGAGTGGGTAGATTCAAAGTGGACTGTGCTCAAATGTAGTGCCAAGGGGAAGTTAGTTGCAGCATTAGGAAAGTCCCTCCATTGGCCTTATCACCATAAATGAAGATAAAAATAAATTTCTCATCAAGTTTCAGTTATCTTCACCAAAGTTGCGTATGTAATTATGGGTACAAAGATTCATTCAGTTCAGTTTGTTACACAAAAATATATTCTGTGACAAATATCAAATTTAGGCACCTTGATTTGAGATCTGATGGTCTGACAATGGTGCCTCTGAAGACTCTCTTATAGGATGTGATAACATGCAGTCTGGTACAAATGCAATAATCTTTCATAGGAACATACCACCTCCATCTTCAAGGTAGGCATTTTAAGCCTACCTTAAAAAATCCTTTACAGATATCATTTAAGGTGAAAAGAAACATATAACACCTACTGTATAAACCAATACAGTACCTGTCATTTAACCCACTGTCACATTTTACATTTCACTGACTGACAAGAGGTGTATATACTGAGAGCCCAGATTTGTGACAGATCTGAAGCAACTGTTTTCAAATTCTTACATTTATATCATGTAATCTGAGTTCTTATAATTCATGGAACGACCATCCTGTATTCAGATCTTCTGGAAATAATTTCACCCAAAATATGGTTGGGCACCCTGATGTGAAGAGCAGTGTCCTTTGATTTCTGGACATATTTTGCCATAATTTTTTAGCTCAGTGTGCAAACCCACCAGAACACTTGTATAACAAATTTGCTCTGGCGGGCAGGTCATGAGAAAATATTTGGCACTTCAAGCCCTTAACAAAATTAACAAACAAAATTGTATTTTAGACCAATAAGAATTGGGCCTACAGCTTTTCAGGAAGGTATTTATAAATGCATTTGCAGTTATATTTCAGTTAATAAAGAATACACTGGAAAATGGTTCAGACAACTGTTGTAACAAATCTTCCTAATAAACGTTTCTGAGTCAAATATTCATCAGGCACCTTGTAATTTCATTTAGGGATTCTTGTGTTCTTGAAGTTGAATATACCTGATGGCTTTGACCAACTCATTACTGAAGTTTGATCGTTTGCTGTATGGAATTTTTAACTATTATCCCAAAGGTACAGACCTTCTTTGGGAATGTCAGGCCCTGTCACACATCTGGTCCATTCATACTCTAATGTGTAAAGTTTACAGATTAAATGTTTGTACAAAATTGTGGTTTGCATGTATCTCATTAATGCAATATAACTTGGTAAACTATTAGCTTCCTTTTTTGGCTTCCTGTTTGATCTCATCCAGTGCTCTCTGTACAAGATACTGCAGCTGTGGAGGAAGACTGTCATCTTGCCCTAACACACAGATCTGTGGTGTGGCAGTTTCCTCTGTTTGTGACCCTGTAAATGTCATCATAATTGCTAACTTACCAGCTTCTGAAATGTGATTTATTCATGTGAGATATGACTTTCTCATATTGGTATCAAGACTATGGTCCTTCGGGATGTGGTACTGTGTAGTTTGGTAGACATGTAACAATTCTTTGTAGGAACCTTTTGCCTCCATTGTCAAGGTAAGCCAAGCATGGGAACAAGACAGGAAATGTATATATAACAACAACTGAGGTGTGTTTTGGATCCCTGACTCCTGGACTCTTCTCAAATGGTTACATCATTTAATCCACTGTGGTCACAGTTTGTTGCTTTCACAATTGTGCACATATTATGGAATGTTATTAGTATTATTAGGGAACATTATTATATTTATTTGCATAATTTATTGTTTATATTTTGTTAAATTTATTAGTGGTACATAACCTCAAAACTTAACCATATCAAAATATATTGCAATTGCTTACTGAAAAACAATATTTTGTACACAGTCTGTATATATATTCATAAATTAGCTACATACTAAATTTCATATTCTTAGACATAATAATTATTGCACGTTATAATTGCAAATTTTTATTTTCCTTTATTATGCATCATGTAAACTGCATGAAGAAATAAGGCAGATTACCATACAAGGGAATGATGATAACAGTAGTAACCACAATATTCATAAATGTACATATGTAATGTGGAGTACCCGTCATTTTTGTTAAGTTTTAATCAAACTTGAATTTTTCTCAACAGATTTTGGTAAAAGCCTCAAACATAAAATTTCACAAAAATCTGTCCATTGGAAGCCAATGCGTTCACTGCAGATGGACAGACAGGCTTACAGAAACGACAAAGTTAGTAATTGCTTTTTGGAGCACTGCAAACGCATATAATATATGGTTCAGATATATATGAAAGGAGTAGTGGGATCTGGGCTGTTTGTGAACCAGTGGCATATGGTGGCACAAATAAGACAGTAACAGTTGCTCTGACTCTTACTGTAAGTACTCACTATTGGTAAACTTACAGCCCAGTCATTTCCTGTACCTGACCTATTTTTATCAGGCTTAATCTTCTACCTTGATGATAGAAGAAAGAGTTTTCCCAGAGGAGTTGGTACCATTCTACCAAACTACATGTTGTCATATCCCAAAGGATTGTGGTCTTCAGTTATGTGTGCTTTTTTGTGATTCTTTTCCACGCTGTTGAAATTATGACTGATAAACAATGAAACAACCTTCAAAGCTGGTGTAAAATCAGAGAAAGCCTATAGGTTTTTAATCGTAATATTGGAACACTTCTGTATCATACTTGATAACAAGTAATAACATCCACGTTTCATGCTGACAAGCTAGGGATGTCATATCTCCCGGCCAAAACTTCATATCTGTTTTCTGTGTTAATGATACCCCAGTAGTAATTAGTTTGTATTTTTTCAAAGGGCTTATTACATAGTGTTGTTCATCTTGTTTATGACACCTAAAAGAGACGAGGTTGCAACAGGACCTTCTACTGCCTTCATTGTATATTACAGATTACATGCTTCTACTTTAAGTAAGACAGGTTAATGCAACCCAGAGTTTTGTTGTTCTGTTTACAAGACTACACAGTCACTATTTTAAGGTAAATGAATCCAGTCAAACTAAATCCCACCTCTTTAACATGAATTATAATATTACTTCTCCATCTACACACACATCTTGGAGGTTGTCTTTCCTAAAGCTCTTCTAACCAACACTTTATATGAACTTCTCTGCCATGCATGCTACATGCTCCACAAAATTCAGTCCCATGAATTAGATCTCCTAGTCACACATTGTGACGAGTACAAATTTTACAGCTGCTTTACATGCAGTTTCTCCCTCCTCTTGTTTTTTGCTCCCTCTTGAGTCCAAATGATTGCAGCATTTTGTTCAAACAATGTCAGTGTAAGAACATGACTACTACTTTGAATACTGTCCATCATTATTATTTTTTCCCCTCTTCCCAAACACAATGTTTCAGAAACAATCAGTTGTTCATTTTTAGATGTTTTTGAAATGTAGTGCATGGAAGAATTCAAAATATGGATGATGTTCAGGAGAACAGTAAAGTTGACTGTACCACACCATCATCAGAATGCACATTGTTCTTCAGTGTGTGTTTTTTTTCCCTTAACGTGAAAGACAGTTTCACATACATACAAAGTAGACAACACTCATTAAAAAAAAAACACTGTAAAATATTGTGTAGGCTTTCTGTTAACTGGGATTTTATTCCCAAAAGAAGCAGAAACTTTTCTCTACCATGTCAAGACCATCAGGCCCATCCATCATGTACCAGGCACAGTTTCTCTGAGGACAAAATTGCCAGGGTAAAAAGGTGCTCACTAACCCACTAGTTTGGCTGTGGTAGAGAATGTGTGCAGCTACACCTCCTCTTGCCCATTCTTCATAGCTTAGTGACTTATTAGCAAGCAGACAAGTCTACCTCTATCTTTGCTTCTGAGTAATATACTGACCTCTGGCTGTATCCTCTGGCTTCTCTGAAAGTCTGCCTGACAGATCCTGTGTTGATTGTCTGGACAGTCTTATTGATATTTCCATGCTGTTCATAACAGAGACCTCACTCTGACTACCTTCTGCAGTGACTTGTGTTGATGTAAGAGCATTCTGTACACCTGAAATGGCATGAAGTGCTTCTCTTCAGGTTCAGCTAATACAAATGAAAGCTGCAAGTACAGTAGGGTCTCATTTTACAATGGGGCTACATTCTTGAATACTTGGTTGTAAAGTGAATCATCGTAAAACAAGTAGTATTTAAATGGTTTAAATTGAAACAGGTTCATGGGCCAAACAAATTAGTCAAATAATTTTATAATTTTTAACATTTCTTTACATTATGACATACAATTTTAATTTAATAAATTAGGTATATAGAAAATTACACAGATAATTGAAAAAACTATCAGTCAAATCACTTTTTATTTTGTTGAAGAAGGCCCAGGCCATGGTTCAGAAGACATCATGAAAGGATGTAACATACTCTGTTTTGATGTTTTCTACTTTTCTGTCTTTTTGATGAACATCATGGGTGGAAAAATCACAGTTAACTTAATACAACTGCACTAAAATAGAAGAAGAAACACATGCACACCAGAAAAGAGCTAGAAGCACACTAAGTACAGAAAGGATGCTTGAGTTGCGACAGTAATGCACCACAAGTTGGGAGTGCTTAGTCCAACTCGACAAGGGTCGTAAAAGTGAATTGTCATAAAACGAACTGTCGCAAAACGAGACCATACTGTACAGCAGGTCTCATTTTATGCCAGGGTTACATTCTTGAAAACATTGTGCAAATTGAATGCAAAATTCAAATTTAAAACAATGTATATCATGGAGTTTAGGGGATTGACAGTCTTATCATATGTAGTATATAACTATACCACTGGTGGACATGTGGATCTATAGACTACATACCTAATGTATGTACAGTATATACGAGACATTTATTTCCACTGCAGGAAAATGTAAGAGACTCACATCCATAGTTTTTGGTACATTTCATTCCAACAAGATTTCCGTAGTCTTGCTACACAAACACTTTAGTTCCTGACTTAGCACTTTCTCTAATTCTATCAACATTATCGTGAATTGTATGTACGCTAATATGAGCAAATCTAACATTACGGCATATATCAACACTTTCATTCACCTTTTCCAAATGGCTTATTACATCTAATTTCTCTTCAGTACTGACTGTCTTTGGCTGATTTTGCACTTGGATTGCACTACATAATGTAGACTTATGTTTCTCACTCATTTTGAAAACAAAAGCCAATACTGTTGAAGGGGGAACTACAACAGTTGCATTATCATATCACCATCATAATCAATACAAACAAGTGACTGACAATGATGTCACTTTCTGCTAGCCCCCAAAGATGTGGCCAAGGATCGTCTATGCCAAATCTCATTAAACTGAAATTATTGCTTAAATTCAAAAGTGGTGTAAATTTCCAAGTCACATTAAAGTGAAATTGCACAAAAATAATCCTGCCTGTAATCAGTTTAGACAAAGGACATGTTCCAAAAGACGTGTACTATGAGTGAATAGGAAGAACACAACTTTACAGCATATTATCACATTGGTGCCAGGACACATTATTTTCTTCGTTATACATAAACACATCTCACTGCACAGAAATGTAATGTTACATTAGCATGTACTTTGCTTTTCAACTTTTTCTCTATATTCATGCATGTGACAGTAGCACTACCATTAGCTGCATGCTACCATAGAAATGCTTGTTTTACTGAACTATCAGAAATTGAATGTGTCTAAGCTGTTTTTCTAGTGTTGGCAGAATTGCAAGGATACAGGGACTGTGCCAACATTAGATGCCTGAATCTAATGTTTTAATATGGCCCTCTATTTCATATTTTTCATCCATTGCTTCAACATTCCAAAAACATCTCTTGTTGCAGCTAACTCCTTCTTACAGGATAGATATAAAATCACTTTGCATCTCTTTAGTTCCAGATAGAAACATTTACTTTCATAATATAAACTTTGAAACTTGTTGGAACATTTTTATATGATGATATTTATCAATTATAGTCTTCTCCCTTAGACATATCATAGGTGGTCCTGAGACTTGCAACATTACTTAAGGCACATTTTCCCATAAACGCAATGCTGAAGTGGAGATGGTGATTCAAGACAGTGTGTATTGACCAAGACAACAATATATATTCAGTGAAATTATGTAAAAATGAGTATGTAAGGAGGAGGCACTTCCCCTTAACTGTAGGTAGGTCATCTGGATCATCATCTGCAATGTCCTACAATACAGGTGGTAATGCAAAAGTCCCTGAAATTGACTTCTAGAAATCGAGCACTGCAGTGTGAAGACAGTAAGACCACTTCTTTTCTTCCAAAATCTCCTCATAGCAAGCATGGATCCTCACGATTCATTGCCTAGTTACTGCTCACTGCTCATTCAAATCAATGTCCTCAAACACCTTAATGGCAGCATCAATGAGTACAAGTCCGTCAGTCAACTTCAAAACCACTATGGTTCTCTACCTGGGCTCATACGCAGGTTCCTAGCCTTCTTCACGGGCACTTTGAATTCAAATTTCAACAAGATGGTCAATTGTGAGCTCCTGATCATAAGGATTCAGCAACTTGATGGCATCTACAGCATCACAACTTCATATGTGTGCACATGTCTTAATATATTTGGTCTGGGGGCATATGATGTAAGTGCAGAACAATGTAAGTCAAGAAAACTTAAGGGGAGGAATGACATGATTGCCTAATTAACTCACTGAAACAAACTATGTCTTACAAATGCAACTGTTGCTAAACTATTTTAAAATCCTTACTGTACCAACAAATGCACAGTTCTACTATTATGTATTTCGCACCTAATTAGCTCCTACATGTTTTCGCTCAACTGCCATCTTCAGGGAGGTAACACCTACAAACATCTATTGAGTTATGATCCGAATTGGATCCTGTCCTGTAACGTGTATGTGCAGTTTGTGTGTTCGAAGTGCTGTATGAGACTGTCATTTTGTAACATTTTAAGCACTGTAAATATTCACTATAATCTTTACATTTGATATGTGTAAGCATTGTAAGACTACTTTATTGCTGTAAGTTTTAGTAAGATAGGTGTTAGCTGCTTGACAATGGCATTAAGCCAAAAGATGTAGGCAGGGTTTGTACGTCACTTACAACACATGGAATGAAAATTTGGAACGTGTCGCTAAACTAGTTGAGAAATTTCCCTCCTGCTGCAGAATCTGAAGGTTCATTATGATGTTCACAACAGCCTGCCATTGGTCCCTATCCTGCACCTCCCACCTTTACCTACATCTTGTAAGTGGTCTGTCTCGCCCCTTTATTTATGCAGTTCTCAACTCTCATATTCTGTATACCTGGCCATCTCATCATCTTCAATTAGATTGTCCTTATATTATTTAGCACAGATACAAATTATGAAATTCCTCATAATGCAGTTTTCTCCATCACCCTATTACTTCCTGTCTTTGGTTCAAACAGCCTCCTCAGCACCCATTCTCATGTGAGATTTGTGGTTCTCACATCCAACATCCCAGATATAATATCACATAGTCTGTTAAGAAGGTACCAAGGCTTCACAGGAATCTGCAGACTTCTTCACCTTCAGGACATACAAGACAGGGATACATATTCAGAGTAGAAGAAACAGGGCCATTCTAACCTGAATATGGTGGAAGCAAATTCCATCAGACCACAAGGTGTCACATCCCAGAAGACTTTAACCTCTATATGTGTTCTTCTGACAGGTTGCAGGTTTAGAGGGAACTTTCAAGCTCATACAAAACAGGAAAAATTACAGTTTCATGTACACAAGTCTCCATGTTCTTGGACTGGAAAGGATTCTGAACCAAATGACAGCAACCATTCCCAAATTTTATTTTCTCTTGTCATGCGTCGCAAATTGCTTACTCACATTCAGCATCAAGATGTATGTTGGTGGTACACTCTCCCTCTGAATCTGACCCATCAGGTTGCTCTGGCAATAGGATGCGACCCATGTCTCGATCCACTTCAGAGCTGGCATAGCCTTCCAGAAGCAACTGTGAAGGGAATGCTGCCACTTGGCCACACTGCACTGCTCCTTCTAGGTCAGAAATACGATTCGCCAGGATCCTGAACATTAATTTACTTTTAAGAGAAAAAGAAAACCACAGACACTGAACACAGTGGAAATCTAAGTTATAGCTTCTTTATAAGAAGATTTGAAGCTTTTAGGGCAACCACGTGCCATGAAGCATTCTCAGTTAATCAGCCAGAAGTTTTAGTGGCAGAAAGTCTCCAAAACACTGTATACCAATTCCACCTTCACATGACTGATTTCTTAAAAAGACTTAAGTCATATCTTCTTTTCAACATTAATGTTTTTCACCTTCTAATTCTTCACAAATATATACTTTCCTATATGAACTATGAGAGTACTGGCACCAGTTATGGTATGGTGCTGTTACCAACTCTCATTTATACATAAATCAGGACTTTTTGATGCTTGAAATCAGAAGCAATTTATTATTATTGATTTTTTTTACAGATGCTCTGAACAGCTGCAATTACCTAGCAACCTTCTACCTAGACCTTCTAATATGAGGTACTTTAATTATTTACTTCGTGGGAGAATATGGGAGAGGAACAAAAACCTCAGTCATGACAGGAAACTTCTGGACCAAGATCTGAAGTGAGGAACTAAAAAATGTGAAGTAGGAATGCTAACCACTCAACCAAAAAACTTGGTACCTTGATGGGTAGAGGTTTCACAGTACTTGACAAGTATAGTCTAATATTTCAATAAACACACATAATCTTTAAAAAGTTTTTATTTCTTACTTGGATGCATGGCTTATTCAGGGACATGGCAGTTGAGACAGATTACCCCTCACCTGTTTGCTTTCTTCTGGTGGGTCAGTGCTAGCACCTTATCACTGAGGGCTTCTAGGAGTGCAAGACACAGTGATTTCATGTCTGACAGGGTAGCAGCAGTGTTGGGTAAGTGTACTGACGTACCTTGCTCCAGCAGTTGCTGCACTACAAATGGAAGAACTGCTTTATAACCTCAAGAATACACCAAGAACTTTAAGAACAGAGATCAGGCATTCACCAGATGAAAGGATTTGAAGGCATCTATCAGCATCACACCAATACTCAATATTCATAATTTTTAATGTGGCAATTCCACCTTTATTAAGTTGGCTACTCTGAATCACAAGGTAAAATACATACTACCAATAAACGCAACACAGTAAGATCTACCCTCCAAAATACAGAGCCAACAACAGTCACAAACATTCTCTAATGCATGCTTAAGTCAATGCCACATGTTACATATCCTCTTCTTATTTTAACAAAGTACAAAAACCAAGCTTGAAAACTTTGAATTTACTCCTTGTAATAAAATGTGATCATTTTACAGCTTCCTTCAGGTCTCTGAGCTCTTTCAGGTGGAAGCACCTGATGTTCCAGTCAGGCAGCTGAGCTACAGACTGCTTGCAGAATTAACAAGTTTGTGGCCTAATAAATTACAAGTACAAACTCAATTACAGGAGACGTAAATATTTTCTGTTGCTGCTGTCTGGACCAATTCTGAAGTTTACTAAGGACTTCAACATTAGTGGGGATGAAGGATAATAGAAAATTTTTCAAGTTTATTGTGTTTCCAAAAAGAACTTTCAACATGTGCATATAAACTATTTACATAGGTATCAGCACACCAATGAAAACATTTTCATCATCTGCTATAATTTGGGTAAGATCTACTTGCAGAAGGCCATAGGCTTGTTGGTTCTGGTAGCCAATTTGTTTCCACAATCTAAGTGGATAGGGGAAGAGTCAAAAACTGAATCTGAGTGGCACAGAGATTTCTTGGAAAACTCTAAGATGACTGCATTGTCTTTGTATAGTACGAATTTTCCTAGCACTGGAGTTAAGTATGTTCTATTTAATAACAGACTATGTGCAGATATAATATAGCAAAAAATTATACATCAGAAATAGGAGTATGGAAGTAGGAGGATGGAACATACAGAAGCTGTTGCATGTTTTAGTCCCTCCCTGCAGTGTTTAATTACATTCTGACAACAGCATTATAATTTATTCTAGGCATACTTCATTTCTACTCCATCAACTACTATATTCTGAAAGTGGCATTTTATGCTCTCTCACTAAACTGAACACAATTGTTTACTGTTTACTCAAAACTGGTGTTTCATATTATTAGCCATATACAGTATATCAGATTATTTTAATACTGCAAGCACATGGTCTACTTAAAATAGCATCATATTTCTTTAATTAAAATGCCATTACCCCAGAGTTAAAATCAAGCTGCTTGCACCCAAAGTAGCAGAGAATTTAAATCCCCTACTCCCAGACAGTAATGGTTAGACAAAATTGTTCGATAAGGACTAGAATCACTTACCTTTAAACTTGAACATGGGATCAATCAACACAATATTAAATTCAAATTAAATATTTTCATATAGTTGTACCAGAAAATAACTCCTCAACCCACTTGACTAATACCAAGTATGCAACATGGCCAGCTGCCTTGTACAAGCAGTCATACCACATCTCTTGAGATGTTTTAAAGCTGGTACTTCATCCTGTCATGAACAGATAGAAACCTTATTCTCTGCCATTTTAAGAAGTGTTCAAGAGGTTAACTTGCAAAGAACACTAACATACCCTGCTTATGGGACATGACCATGCCAGTGGTGTTAGTGCCAAGCTTAATCATGCCTTTGCTGCGCTTCTTGTCCAGCATGCTCTGTTAATACACACAAATATACAGATACTTACTATATGTTAGATGTCTCTTATCTTCTAAGATAAGTTCAAATATATACACTGAATGTGTATTAGTATAGTTGTTAGCAGAAAATGAACAAACAATACACCAATTATGTGTGTCCCAAAATATGCAGGCAATAAGGTCATTACAAAATAAATATACTGCACCATACTACTTGAATCAAAGATGAGGTGTTTTCCTTAAATTTGGTGCTTAAATATGTGCGGTCATTTTAAATTCACGTACGAAGTGCCGAACTGGATCACTCTGAATCGGACCATGCCAAGCCAAACCAAGGCCTGCAATGCTAAGTGTAGACAAAAGAGAAGCAGAGAGCATGACTAAAGTTAACTGACAGTTTTTTTTTTTACTTTGTCCATTGCCTAATTTTTTAAAGCAGCACAATGTTTTGAAAACCACCTTTGTATCTGTCTTTAGGCAAAGAAGCAACAAACCCGGATTGAGACATTCTCAGTCACTAAATGCCACAGAAGCAGTAAACTTGTTAAGATATGTACCTGAGAACAGGTCTAGTTCAAGGGTAGTAACAGGAAAATGGATATTGAAAAATTAATAATTAACTACAAGACTCAAAAATAAAACCTGGACCAATCCAGAAATTAAAAACCATCAAAAGAACAATGAACACAGGCTCATCAGACCACAGACAACACAAAAATTCAGGACACACATATTTAAAATTCGTAACACCATCACCAACACTATCAGTGCAGAAAATTATGAATCTTCTCAAGGGTTCAATTTTATAAATTGATATATATAAATATATATATACATACAAATGTATTATTTAGTCAATGTGGATCATAATGGCATGGCAGCACATCTCACCAAAAGTGACTGTGAAGGGTTTTAAGAAGTGTTGCATATCCACTGTAATGGATGTGACAGATGATGATATGTTGTGGGATGGCAGTGAAGAGGATGGGCATGAATTTGGGTAAATATGGTATTTACCTGAATGCAAGATGACTGTAATCTAAAACAACCTCCAAATAAAACATATCTGACAAGGGAAAATGTATTTATAGAACTATAACACAACCCCCCAGAAATAAAACGTCTGCTAAGAAAAGAAATTTTACTATTAATTGCATATTTTTAATACACAAAGCATGTCAGATTCTATCTACCTTCACCAATCAGTGTCACTGTCTCCATCTTCACAGTCAATGCTTTCATCTTCTACACACTCACTCCAAACATTCCCATCCTCTTCACTGCCATTCCACAACATATCATCACCAGTCTCATCCACTGCACTGGACATACAGCACATCTTAAAACCCTTTACAATCACTTCTGGTGAGATGTGCTACCACGCCGTTATGATCCACACTGACTAAATAATGCATTTATATTTCTTGGTTTATAAACTTACTTGAACTGATAAATATTCACAATTTTCTCAACAGATGGTGTTAATAGTGTTAAGAATTAAAATACATGTGTTCTGGATTTTTGTTTTGTGTGTGTAGTCTGATCACACTGAGTTCATGGCTCTTTTTACAGTTTCTAATTTGTGGATTGGTGTAGGTTGTATTTTTGAGCCTTGCAATTAATTTTGAATTTTTCAATAGCCATTGTCCTGTTATTACCTCTGGACTAGGTCTGTTCTCAGGTGCATAACTTAACAAGTTACTGTTTCTGTGGTGCCCTTTGATTCAGAATTGCTCAATCTAAGAGATTCACCAGGTTAGGCACTTCTTTGCCTGAAGAATGGAAACAGCCAGCTTCCAAAACTTCAACTTCTTTAAAAAAATTAGACGATAGGCAAAGTAAAAAAAAAATTGTTTCAGTTAACTTTGCTCTGTCCTCTCTTTTGCCTATACATGATTAACCTTTTGACGCCTAACGACGACTATAGAGGTCGTACCGCACCGCTAACCTCTAAATGTTGCATTTTATATATTTTTTTAACAAATATAGGTACTGAATATTTTAAACATGGTATATACTCTCCGTTTTTTCCTCTTCAAAATGCAGTTTGTTTCATAAATCTTACGTATTTGGTTCCTGTATTATTCACATTTTATATACAGGGTGTGCTAAAATTAAAAAAAATAATTCCGGCGCCAAAAGGTTAATTGGCAATGCACACCTTGCTTTGACTCCACATGGTCTGGTTCAGAGCAATCTGGTTTGGCACTTCATAAGCAAATTTCAAATGACCATATATACTTAGGCACCAAATTTAAGTAAAAAACCTCATCTTGCATTCAAGTAAACATGTTAACTTTTAATATAATCATCATCATCATCATCATCATCACCACCACCACCACCACCACCACCACTAGTTTTAGCTGCAGGGAGATACAAACTGGGTGATGAAAGACACAAAGCTATAATTTTACCTTTTGTTTTGTATGGCTTGTCACCTTAAGGAAAGAGCATAAACTGAGGGAATTTGAAAACAGGATGCTGAGAAGAATATTTGTAGCCAAAAGAGAGGAAGTAACCAGAAATTTCATAATTTATAATGTGTCAACCATTAGGGTAACCAAATCCATGAGAAAGATAGATGAGACCTGTAGCACACACAGAGAATGAAAAATTCACAGACCATTCTGGTGTAGGTGAGTGATAATATTAAAGCGGATCTTAAACACAGCATTAAACTGGGTCAGAATATCAAAGAGTGGAGGGTTCCTGTGAATTTCACAGTGAACTGCTGGGTTCCTTACAAGTTGAGTTAAATTCTTGACTAGCAAACCAACTACTAACAGAATCTGAAAAAGAACCTTGCCTCACAGACTACGTCAACAATGCTCAAAATACCAGGAATGACTCATGATAGGGAAAAATATCAGGTGAAATCAAATTGCTCTCAAAGTTACAGGTATAATGATGGACAAACCTCCAGCTGTAGTATTAAATATGAAAATATGGTGATAGAGTACAGATAATGCACATGTCACACTGATCATGGAGCAGTTAGTGATTTATAGAAACAAGATGGCAGTGGCCTACCTTTGGGTACTATTTAATGGCTGCCTGTCAAATGAAAATAACTACAAACATCAAGACAGCTTATCTCAAATATGAAGTCCTCTCCCTCTCCAACAAGAATAGCTACATTGTTATTCATTAGTACACACTGAATTAATATTGATTACAGTACCAATTAGTCCCTAACACATTCAATGCCAAAACTGCTTTAGGTCAAATTATCGGAAAGGCTTCAATACTTTCAGCATAAATGTTAGGTCAATGTGGAAGTAATCTCCTTTTAGATTGAATACATGTATTACAAAAACACTGGAATTTTTATTTTCTCTTCTGTTTTCCTGTCTCTGTCATGCACTTATATTTAGGCAGCATAGTAACATATCACAGGTGTATAAGGTCAAAGTTTGATTTAACCTTTCATGTTTTTATGAACCTAAAAATCTAAAAGCGTAGTTGTAATACTTGAGAAGTCACATGGTAACGTGTAATTGCCTTAATAATAGTCCCACAACAGGTAAAAGAGAAATAAACTGCACAAGTGTCATGGAGGCACTGAAGGCAATGTGACAATAAACACTGCAACATGTTTGTCATCTAAGTAAGCGATGAGAGTATACAAGGTACTAAGAGGCAATAAACCAATATAAGTGTGATGATTAAGGCACAAAGGTCTCCAGACACTACGCTTCAAATCCAAAATGATATGTGTGGTTACCCAAAAAATTTTGACTTATACTGCCACAGAGGCTGTCTTTTATAAAGTTGCAGCCCTATATGGTACACATTTCCTCTGTTATGAGATACATTTAAGACAGGGGTAAACAAATTTTCCAAAAATTAACAGCCACCTCAAAATTTAGGTACCAGAAGGGAGACATGAAGTTTCCTACTGAGGAACCACAAAGTAGGCTCTACCATACAAAATTCAGTGGCTATGGCAACCTAATGCCTGGGATTTATGTGCCTCTGATTTAAGAAGTAACAATCTGTATACATTGTGCAACTCTTAACTTCCCTGAAATGTCTTTCACTCTTGTTATAACCCACCAGTCAGAGCATTTATTACATTTACCTTATATTTTGAAAGTGCTTGGTTTGATATTTCTTTCTCTTCTTCTGCTTGCTGAAGTCTTTCTTTCAGGTACCTGCAAAATAAAAAAAATAAAAAATAAAAAAAAAAACTTTTCAATTTATTAAGCCTTCGGTGTGACTTTATGAATGGTCGCTGGTTTTTTCGTCATTTCATACGTCAACCAGAATAACTTTCATCCTCACCTTTCAGATTCTGTCATTGTTCATTCTTAAAATATGCCCACACCATCCTATTCTTTACCTTATTTATCTTCCAAAATATCCTTAAATCTTCCCTAATTTTTGTTTCTCATTCTTCCTCTTCTGGCTTTTCCTTTTGCCCTTCTTACAAATCTCATCTCAGCAGCCAGTAGTCTATTAACACTTTCCCTCCGGCAAGGATTTAAACTTCAAAATCCACCCTGGGGCTCATTTTAAGGGTACTAAAAAAATTTGAAAAGTATGGTGTTTCCTGTCATAAAAATAAGAAATTTTTACACACCACAGCAGAAGTTCTTCTGTATCTCACACACAAAAAATGGAGTACTTACGTGTATTTAGAGTCTGACACCACAAGTGGAAATTTGAATGTCGGAATCACGAAATTTATGTCACTACACGTCCACAACAATTTACACATTGCACAGAGACAAGGTTTTTGCGGCACTGCCTCTGAAAATCAATTGTTACTTTTACTCCCAGTAATTCAGTTTTGTGTGGTACACTTCAAAACACTGCCCTATACAAAGTCCTACATCACATTTTTGGCAGTACATTGTGGTGCATTTCTTGACAGTTTTCCTGGTCTGGCGCTTGCTTCTCTCTGCACACATGCGACATGAGTGCTGAGAAGTCCCCTCCACCCTAGCATGTGTCGCTGGAATCCTACACAAAAAATGGTCTCTCTCTACAAGTCTGCCAGCTGGACTGCTAGTCTGACCTTGCACTTGAATTTCAGTACCAGCATTAGCAAGCAATCCTTCGGTGACTTTTTCATAGAAAATTTCCAGCGACATTTTTTTCTTGCTTGTTTTGTTATGCAAGATGTATAAATTGACCACTTACTTACTCCATGGTGCAGAGTCCTTCTTGAGAAGCTAAGTGGTTTGCAGCTAGTCAAGAAATTCCCCGCATTTCACGGAACCCAAAGGTTCATTACCGCACCCACAAGTGTCCGCCACCTGTCTCTATCCTGGGCCAGCCCAATCCAGTCCATATACCCACATCCCACCTCCTGGAGATCCATCCAAATATTATCCACCCATCTACGCCTAGGTCTTCGCAGTGGTCT
>Ga0123357_10002852_pt1 | contig 19495 bp, 10 predicted proteins | sample TergutEmb28metaG_FD_89873 | JGI IMG/M metagenome (GOLD analysis project Ga0123357, IMG submission 89873) | Embiratermes neotenicus P4 segment gut microbial communities from Petit-Saut dam, French Guiana - Emb289 P4 | ecosystem: Host-associated > Arthropoda: Insects > Digestive system > Gut ...
AATCTGATGATGTGATCTTGATTGAAGCTGTGTTCAGCTACTGCCGATTTGTCAGGTTGGGCCAATCTGATGTGTCTTTCATGCTCTTTTATCCAAAGCTGGACAGACTGTCCGCTCTGTCCGATGTACACCTTGCTGTACTACCTGCTGGACTTCTACCCACCCCGTACGGGCACACTACTTCCTATTGGCTCTGCCACTTCCCCGCTTCAACCCAACCCGCTATAAATACCCCTCACAATCCATCCACTGACATACTTCATTCACCTGCCTATGAAGATGGAACCGACAGTGAGTTCTGAAACGTTGGCATTAGAACTCAGATGCCGGGAAATTACCCAAAAAGGAACAAATTACATTTAGAGCATGGCGAAAGCTTTAAAACAAGAATGAAGTAAATAATTGTACTTTTCCCCCCACAGGGAACCTTAAGCCATCCTTACATTGAGTCCATTCAATACAGTGGAGCATAAGTAATCCAGGCTATTTTCAGATGTCTGGACTTGCATTGTAGAATTAATTCCATGATTTAGGATTCCATTTGAATAGTTTCCATTCACTTTGTGAAACAAAGGTAATGTCTTCACAAAAGTGTGGCACTGGATGTCATGGTGCACCACTTGAATCCACTCAGCATACTCACATGCTGTTTGTGTAAGACCAGATTTAATATTTTCGTATGCCTGTGCCCTTGCTTTCATATTTCTTTACTAGTTTGTGTTTACTATATTTTGTTCGGCCAGTTAATTGTAGGTTGTAGGTTTCCCAAATTAATTTGTTCCTCTGTACATGTCATATCTATATTATTATTGTTGTTTGTTTTATGGAGTTGGCTCGAAATTGAAGTGAAAACCATGTTTTGCACTGTTTATTACTTTATATTCTGTGTGATGGTGCAGGGTGCTGCATAGCAATGGAGGCACACCACATACATCATTTGACATGACATTTGTGTTAATTTCTTTATGGATATGAATGGTACATGAATTCCTGACTATAGATACAAGAATGTACCAGCTATTTGTTGTTGCTTTGCTGCTGTCTTTGTCGTCGTCATTGTCATCACGTTCCAAAATGCTGGCATGTGCGGAGTGTTGCCATTTTGAAAGTGAGAGGAGAGGAATTGCAGTACTATGAAATAACTCCTTGTTAATTACACACTCCTCTTTCCTGTTATCATGTATATAATGTTTACTTCCAAAGTTGCTGGCGATAGTTTTACAAATCCATGATCCAGTACAGGTTGGCCCTGGCTTAAATTCAGTTTTCGTAGGCTTCCCACATAACTGGCACACTGCAAACATGCTAGTAGTAAGTTCGACCTGCCCGCCATGAGATGCTATTGCCGTCTCGCTCTTGCGCGCACCGCATGCGTGGAAGTTCCTGGTAGACACATGACGACATGTCGACGTAGCTCGACCAATGGAAAGCAAATGTTGCAGTTCGCAGAAAATAGAATTCGTCATCGTCAGCCAATAGAAACGTAGTTCGGTGACGTTATGTATTAAAAATAGACAGTGTGAGTCATTGAATATAAGCAGTGCAGTTGGATGGCTGTTATTCAGAAAGCGGTAGCTGTTAGAGGAAGTTGTGTAGTGCGACAACTATCTTGTTGCCAGGGCGCCTGTTCGTATTGATCGGCCAGTGAGTCATTGTTGTGGTAAGACACGCGGTGAAGCTAGCGTCGTAAGGCACCGTGTGTGTTGTGAGTAACGAACTTCATACGGAGAGTGATCAGGACAGTCGATTGATGGTTCGTAATTGTGCTCCTCCCAAGATGGAGACTACGTTCTACGAGGACCAGGCTTTTCAACATAGGTTAAGTAGTGATGTAAACCAGCTGAAGCGGAGTATGACTTTGGACTTGAATGTGACCCGGGGGCCAGCGAAAAGACCAAAATTCAATACAGCCGTGACCGCCGCTCCAGTGCTCTCCTCTCCAGATCTCAACATGCTTAAATTAGGTTCTCCGGAGCTTGAGAAACTTATCATTGCACAGCAGAATGGTTTGGTTACAACGACGCCGACCCCAACAACCCAGATATTATTTCCCAGGACAGTGACCGAAGAACAGGAGATGTATGCGCGAGGATTTGTTGATGCATTGAACGAGCTACATACGAGCGATTCCAGTCAGATGAGCTCCACGGGAGGTTTGCAGACTGTAGAAGTACCTGTCACCACCAGTAATAACACAGGCGTTGGTGTCACGTATACGACGCTGGAGCCACACGGCCAAGTTGTGATCAGCCAGACAAATTCGTTTCCGCCCATATCTTCTGCAGGTTACGGCATTCTTTCGTCATCAGACCAAGGAATTATTGTGAAAGATGAACCACAAACTGTTCCCAGTCTCGGATCGACACCACCCCTCTCCCCCATCAACATGGAATCCCAGGAGAAGATCAAACTGGAAAGGAAAAGGCAGAGGAATAGGATAGCAGCTTCCAAATGCAGACGACGTAAACTGGAGCGTATATCCAGACTTGAAGACAAAGTGAAACTTCTGAAGGGTGAGAATACTGAACTGGGTAGTGTTGTTCACAAGCTGAAAGAACAAGTGTGCCAGCTGAAGGAACAGGTGATGGACCACGTGCACAGTGGGTGTCAGATCATGGTGTCGGCCCACTTCTGAACCGAGGACTCCCCGGAATGAAACCGGGCCAGGCGTGTGCGCGCGCGTGTTTGTATGGTAAACGAGTATCCTTGCCTTTTTGTCTACGGGTTTGGTTTCTTAAGTAACTTGAGATGTAACAAAGTCACAAAAGCTACTCCAACAGTTTTTCCAGTGCATACTGCAGGTGATAGTGCGCTAATTCTTGTATCGTTCTGTCCTTAAAATTTTGAAATTTGTTTCGAAACGTCCCCCATTGTGAAGGGTTCCATGACATGCTCAATATTGAACTGTGTGGAGTAGCTAAATTTTCAACATAAACCAAACTTTGCTGTAATGACAGTGCATGACCGGCCCAGTATACGAAAACGGTTGGTGCCTGGTGCGAGGCTAGATAGGCAGCAACTGGCCTTGCCTTCACTTGCGTAATTCGTCGCCACAACGTCATGTTGCGAACCGGATTAGAAGTTTGTTGCTAGCCCGCCCACATACGTCATAATCGTCCGCCATTATTTCTCCCAAAGACAAACTGATAGTATTACAGAACTGTAGTGAGTTGTTTATGAAGTTTTTGTTGTCTTTAATTGCTGAGTGAATTTACGAATATGCATTCCTGAATGGATGAGGTGGGCATATGTCTCGTACAGGAAACAGTTACGTTATAGGCCCTCTGTAAAAGTTTAGGAGGCAAATTGTGCATCTAGTCGCAGCCCCATGTGGGTCATACTTTGTGGATAATTATGTGATTTTTTACTGTCTTGTAAAGCTATGTTTGCCCTATCTTTTGATGGTTTGCTAAGCAGGGAATTTCATGTGTATGAGAGAGTGCTAAGCTGCAAATATGTAGCATTACCAAGTTTCATAGCCTATTGTGTGGTTTCCTATTTCAAAGTGCTTTCAACAATTTATTAAAGATATTGCCTGTAGGCAGTTTGTACTTGTAATGCAAATCCTTCCAATATGCAATGTGCCTTTTGAATAGAGATTTGAGTTTTTGAATCTGCTATCAGAATCCTCATTTTTTCCAAACAACCTGCAGCAGAAGAAACTCATATATGTGTATATACATAAATTTTCTACAATGTATCTGTAGCATTCACCTTCAATAAGATATTTTTATGTGTGCTGGTATGTGATCTAGGAAGAAAAAACTTTTTTTATGAATGATTTTATTTTTGACAAAATAAATTGATATTTGAGAAGACAGTTATATTTATTTATCCAAACAGTCCTCTCTGGGTGTGTGGAGGTTGAACATGTGCAATTATGAGAAAGTTCATGGCCAGAAGTTGGAAGTTGTGTGTGCAGTGATTAATATAAATTGATTGGGTTTCGTAAATAAAAACATATGCTTCAGTTTGTTGGACGAGTGTGTGTGTGTGCGTGAGTGCATATACTGTTTATGACAATTCCATTTTTGGCATACTGCACAATCCTATTTATGTAGTGATACTCCCCCCCCCCAGAATTGGCAGAATTATTTGGTGTATACTTTATTTTGTGAGAGTGTGAAAATCAGGAAACTGATAGTTTATAATTTGAATTGAGAAACAGTAATACAGCTAAATTTTTTTCAGGATATTCAACATTACATTCACTATTATATGTAATGATGGGAACCGTGCAATTCTTGTCTTTCAAGATTGTGGTTCAATTGCATATTTTAAATTGGTTTAGTTAATACACTGTATCATTGAAGACAGTCTGTAAACTGTTCACATCTTGGAATTGATTCCTCATAGTGCCTCATCCATCCCAAACTGATAATGGTTAATAAACCACATGTCACAATTGGTGACTTTCTTGGAGACATTTGTTTTCTCCAAATATGAATTGCTGAGAATAATTTACAATTGTGAATTTCATTGGTGAAAGAAACAAGTAGGTAACCACAGTGTGGCTGTATACATGCATGGCTGTCAATGTCAAATGTGTGCAAGTTTGTAGCACATTGTGTTATAAATGGTAATCAAAATAATTGCATTTAGGAGACTTACTTGTCATGAATTATGAACAAGGTACTGAAATACGTAACATACAAAACAGAGATGTGCTGTTTTTTGTGGATCATCGTGAAGGCGTGATTTTTTGGACCAGACAGGTTGTGTTCGGTATTACACATAGGAAATAAACTATTCCAGGAACATAAAGTGTAAATGAAGCTGAGAAATTGGATTGTTTATGTATATTGGAATAATTCTTCCATTATTGCATGTTAACTTGAGATACCTGCGAAGTTGGTGCAAAGAGGGGAGGCGTTTGTGTCCTGTTGTTTAATTGATGGTGCTGTGGAATTGATTTCAATAAAAGTGGTAGGTTTGCAGTAGAAATCACAGTAAATTTCTGTTGATGCGAGTCCAATAGGGTTTGTACTTAATATTAAGGAAAACTTTTTTTATTGTGTTTCAAATATAGACATCTTGTGAGGTGTAGATTATATTATATCTGTAACTCTTAAGATATTTTATTTTTTATGTTTAAGAACTGTTGCAGTTTGAAACTTTCTTATATGACTGCATAATTAAATATAAAGCAAATTTAATTCTGCTAGTAGTGTGATATATGCATTGCAATCAGAGTTGTAGTGCAATAGATGTGTGTGTGTGTGTGTGTGTGTAGAAATGAGCACCAAGACTGAGTAGGTATGGACTGCAAAAAGTCATTTCCAGAATAACTGCCAAGCTTCACTTACAGGAAGGAATAAGTGGAGGATCTTTTTGTTCAGTAGAAAGGAATATAATATGTCTACTGTGGTATCCTGACAGTCTTTATGACAGTATACAGCTAAGAGTACTTAAATTGAACACTTCCACAGTTATTTGAACAATTCTTGACAACTATTTTGCTGATGCATTGGTAAATATACTGTTCAAATGAACTACATGTTTGTACCAACTGATAATGGAAGGAAAAACACAGCTTCCATTTATATATTGTAAGGTGGCGTAAATGGAAAGAATTAGAAGGAGTGAGGGGGCTATGTAGGCGTAATCAAACAGGTGTTATGTAGAAAGAGACACCGTGCAGTTGTGACAGTTGCCGCTGAACCTTGAGGGGAGGGTTCCAATGTGTGCATATGGCTTGGGTGGGACGTATAGCCACCCACCGCGGGGCTGAAGACCGCAGAGAGGAAAATATTTGTTTTTCCTGTCTGAAGCCGAACGTTTTTAACCTTGTCCTTCAGCTTGTAGCCTTACTTGATATGCTGTGTTCTGACTGCTGGGGTTAACGTACACAGTAGAAAGAGTTCCAAGATGCGAAACTGTGGATCGCACACGAGTGCTGTTGAAGATTCGTTATGCTTATTACTGTTAGCATACAGCTTGCTATAATATACTTTCAGTGTGTCTAGTAGGCTTTGAAATTCTTCTCGTTAATTTGTGGGGTGGATGTCTCTGGCCGTAAGTTGTCGTGGTGGGTTATTCTTCATTTAACCCCGCGTTTGAGGTGTAGAGTGTTGCCAGCGTTTCGGATGAACATGCCTCCATCGTCAGGGTCAAATGAGTAAAATGATAAGGCAGCTGCGCATTTTATATACCGTCTGCGTGCTCAACCTTATTGAGGACGCATGTCCCTCCGAAACGCCGGCAACATAACTCATACACGGTTCCAACGACCCAAAACAGTATGTTTGATGTCCATATTCTGCTTGCATTTACGAGCGATAAAGTAAGAAGTTTTCGCTCGAGGGCTCTTGGAAGTCCAGCGACACTTTGTAGGCAAGTTGGAGGATAATATTAAAATGTATCTTGCTAGAAATATGTTTGAAAGTGTGGTTTTAAGAGGGTCAGGACGGGGTACACTCTCATTGTATTCTGAACAAAGCAATGACTCTTGGTTATGCACAAGGCGGCCTGTTTTTTGCCACGTGGGATAATATTTGCTGTTCAGGAAGGCTTGTGCTGCATGTAATGTTATATACGGTACGTGTTCTCTTGCAGGAGCAGGATACAGAATACATGAAACATCAGAGAATAATCCTTGGTGGAATACGACGCACGCAACTCCCACACGGTGTGCGGCGTTCCACGGTGGATTAATGCCCGTACTGTTTGAGAAGTAGCTGGGATTTGGCATGTCGTTTCGAGGTAGGAACGTTGTATTATATCGTTTGTTGGCTGTGGCTTGGATTGCTTGATGGCATGCGAGGTGAAGGACCCGCCACTGGCCGCCCGGCCTGGTTCTCGTACGCGGCGGTATTGTTTGGCATATCTGTCACTGTACTTCTCTCACTTAGGTGATTATTGTACGTTCCCATTCCGCTATCAGTCTTACCGGTTAACGTTTGCGGTTTGGATTCCCCGACCTGTTCTGAGTCGGGATCATACGAAACAGCGAATTCTGTAGACCGGGATTGTGGGCCACGAACCTGTTCGCGAAATATTAGGAGAAACACTGCTGCGCGCATTTTCGTAATCTGATGCCGACGTTCGTAACTTTGCTCTGACACCATCCGTCATTAAAAAAATGGCACAGAAAATACACGTCTGGAGAAAACATGCGATAAATTGAATATTTTATCAAATACACGAAAAACATATCGTACACGACTGTGCATGGTGGTACCTGTAACATGACTGGCTGGTTTCGTACCAGCATATTTGTATCATCGTCACGTAGCCTGTCTTGACTGCAGGCCCGTAGCGCCTTCGAAAGCAAGTTATGCACAGAGCGCGATCAAGCGCTGTTGCCTCTGTCAGTTTCCAGCATCTTTTAGTTTCCTTTCAGGTCATCAAGTAGCTGCCTACGTCTTTTTCCTCGTGTTCCCGTCCCTCCTATCTTTCCTTCAATAACATGTTTTAGAAGACGGTTGCTACCAATACAGCCAGCCTTCCTTCGGTGTATTTGATGTTGGATGATCCTTTCCTCTTTGACTCTTTTGGATTTGCATATTCAGTATGTATGAATGCCGAGGCCAATGACGTATGGTATAGTAACGAACGCACTGAAAAATACGGAGTATGTACCACACAGGAATACAGTGTGTACATTTATTACATATCTTGTAATGTCAGGTGAGCGGCACGTGTTTTATGCGTAGAAGTCCCGATGTCCAATAGCGCGCAAAAAATTGCACGTGAAAACAAAACATTTTGTCCGGATGTCTTTAGGTGCAAAATTCGGTTCTGTATATTTTTATTGTATTGTACAATGACGGTTAGGAGCTGACGTGGGGAAGTAAATACTTTTTATATGAACTTATTGCATTTTTCAGGTACTTCAAATCGTAGATACGCAGCTGGCAGACTGTCCAACCTGCGAAACTTACTTACTTCTTCCAGGAAGCGTTAGAACAGTAACGCCGTATGAACCTCGCAGAGTTACAAACCGGGCTGGTATGGACATGGTGCTGACCGTTCTGTGTTACGGACTATACACTTTTGATTTTATAATTCTGTCTTGATGGGCCTGTCTGGTTGCGCGAGCAGGTTGCAATTCTCACTGCCGTGTGTAACATCGTTAGGACAGGCATCCCCATTGTGAAGTAAAAGGTCAAGGCCGTCCGTCACAACTAACTTTTCTATTATTTAACTTTAATGCGCAACGTGTTTCGACCTAAGTACAAGACACCATCATCAGGCGCAATTAGAGTGCCCAATAAAAGTTATTCGGTACTGTAATTTAGCCTGATGATGGCTTTTTGTAATTAGGCCGAAACATGTTGCGGATTAGTTATGTAATAATAGAACATAAAACTTAGTTGCAGTGACGGCCTTCAGCGTTTACTTTGCACTGCATAACGCTAAGAAAGGAGCATCGTTCCTTCAACAGATACTGCCGACCTGTGAAGTTCGGAATCGAGCCCGGGACCTCTCGAATATTTATGCAGTAGTGATAACCATCCAAGAGACGTTTGGCCCTCAGGAAATAAAACGGCTGGATCGTACAGACGACTGCTCATTTCCATCCAGGGTCGAGATTTACGGCATGATGTAGGCGAACACAACAGCAGCCGTGCGTATTGCCAACAAGGCGGCTAAACAGACAATGATCTGGTTGGGACCTGTTAGTGCAGATCTCCATGCAGCGACGTGAGAACGTGAGACGGCGAGTTAAATGTATTGTTCAACTCCCACGTCACATGCACGCGTCGTAGTTTGCGTCATGTGATTTCCTGGTATGGGTACACGTGACTCTAAGAGATAGGAAAGCTAAGGCGAACTGAAACCAGACTGCAATACGTCAAAGAAACAATGGTCAAGTAAGGCAGCTGGTTATCAGCGCAGAAGTTAACTTGGCCGCTGCAGACACGAGACCGATAACATGGGTAGATTTTGAAATATTCGTCGAGTATTCCGGAGTTATCTGTATGTATTTGGGCCCGTTGCACCATAGTTATTTCGCATTCGATAATCCTTTAATTACGAATCCGTTGGCTCTGTGATGGAATTTCCGTTGGTCCGATAAGTATATGCCTTAGTATGATAACCTTTACCAACATTTCCTTCTCTGAATTTTACGTATTACGCAAAAGGGGATGGCCGAAATAAAGATTATAGCGTGAGATTTTGAAGAAATGGAATAACCCTGAAATTCAGTGGAATATTTTGACACATCCTGTCTCCAGCTACGGTTTAGGTAGATAAAATCCCACAAATCCACACTCGTACATATTTCCCTTCAGGGCCATTTGATAACAGTTTTCACAGAATACACCCTGCATTAAAAAAAAAAAAAATCAGGTTGATTGAAAGTAAACTGAAGAAAACTTATTTGTCACAGGACATGTAGGCCTGTACTGTATGTTAGCGAAAATATTGTATGAATCGTCAAAACGCCTTTTAAATAAGTTTTAAATTCCAATTTTTAAAATCCACTATGATATGTCTTACATTTCTATCGTACGCTGTAAATGTTTCGGCCTAACCACAATGAGAATTACAACTTTATGAAATAGCTAATCTTTAAGTGTAAAGGAATGAGCTCTCGTTCGTAATACAGATTACGTGTTTAACCTTAAATAATTTTCTCTAAACATTTTGTATTCGTTCATGACGATGTCCCTTGGCACCGAAACTTGTTTAATGTTTCAGATTATATGAAGAGCTATAAAATAAAGTGTTGTGATTGACTTCTCGTGTACACGTAACACCTTCGTTACACGTATCACAGCGGGATGTCTAAAATAAAGCATGCATATATTATTTATTCGTGGGTACTTAAGAACGCCATAACAACTTCGTGGGTTGTATACGAGGGGGTGCTTATGTATGATGAACTAGAAAAGATTTGGTAGGAAAGGGTCATAGTATATTTAATTGTAGGGCCTCACAGATACAGTGCACCGTTCTTCACTTCTGCCGTGTTACTTGTCGGTACCCTGGCCGAGACTCGATCTCGGACCCTCATATTCTAGGGTTCCAGTGCACCACTCCATGCAGGTAAATAGTTGGCGAGCATGTATGTACCTACTGGCACAGGTCTACTACAAGGTTTTTATAAATAAACGATGAATGTGAGGCCATATTCGCGTAGGTGCTGTATTCACAGTACAGAAGTGCATCAGATGTCGAACACGAATGATGGAAAAAATTTTATGCGGAAATATTTGAAACGTAGAACAGTTTTACGGGGGTGAGGATTTCTATTGCGGTTTTCTGGATTATGTCACCGTGTGTACCCGTCCTGCATGTAGTCTACTCTCCGAAACATTAGTAAACACCTACCAGGCTACAAAGTGTCATAGCCCGGACACCCCCATGAGTGTTGTTCATTTCCACCGTACATGATCGATGCGATTAGTTTTGTGTGCGTTGTTCTTAAAGAAAAGCGTCTGTCGCAACAATCCCTCATACAGTCGAAACTTTAAGGGCAGGACTTGAATTTTCATAAATTTCTGTCTTTCGACATCTTGTGGAGATAAAAGTAATTGTCCTGAGGGTAATTGAATCCTATGCTGTTAGACTGTAGCAATTCAGTTAATCGACTGGGCTGACTGAGGTGCCGAATACGGGCCAAGAAGGCTAATACTGCAGATAACACTTGTTCGACGTTCTTAGACCACGATCTTCGCATAGGGGCGCTTAAATGTTTGACGATGGCCCAAGCTGACTGTTGCTGAGCGTGAAGTGAAAACTGCATATGTATCATAATTCCGTCGGCATTTTGTGGCCTTCTGTGTAATGGTATCTTTGTAAAACCTCGGTTATTTACTACCTACCAGCACAAGGTCGAATAGTCCGGTAGTTAGTTATCTTAATATACCTGTGTGGCGTATCGGAAAAGTACTTCGTGGTGGGCTGGTTCACAGTAGGGTTCTCGTCCTTCAGAACAAGGGCCCTTTAAAATCACCAGCAACACCCGAAACAGTAGAATTTATATATAATTAAACACTTGGCTTGCAATTTTAATTATCCATTCTTTTGACGCGGTCAGGATGTTACAGGAGTTTCAAACCCGTACTCCTGCTAAAATTGTGGGCCGGGATAGCGCATCTCGCTACGGGCTGGACGGTCCGGTGATCGAATCCCGGTGGGGGCGAGATGTTCCGCAGCTGTCCAGATCGGCCCTGGGGCCCACCCAGCCTCCTCTGTAACGGGTACCGGGTCTTTCCCGGGGGTAAAGCGGCCGGAGAGTGGCGTTGACCACCCACCCTCATCTACCGCCGAGGTTGAAAAAAGAGTAGAACTATACCTCTGCTCCTCCTCTGGCTCTTCATGGCCTGTTCTAGGGTGAAACTCTGCTTACCTTGTGTGTACACTGAATGTTGCTGGGCAAACAGTTTTGTTTTCTCAAATAATGATGATGATGATGTCGGTGTTCAAAAAGAGAATAATAATTATAATAGTAATATAACAATCGGAAATACATGGCCTTAGTTACTCTATGACGAATAAAGAAAAGCTGATGTGACATGCATTGTCGTCTTGCTGACATTTCCAGCTGTTGTATACACATTTATTTCGGACGGAGTGTCCCATTGAAACCGGCGAGGAAGCCAGGCGCATTGCGCGAATTCTCCTGCGGCAGTTCGTGGACGAACCTCATTAGTTCCAGCCTACGTCATTAATGACATCGGCTGTTAATGTTGGAATTCGCACAGGTACTGAGAATGTGTAGTTCTTTCAGTATTCTTGCAATGTGGACCCCACCCAGAACATTTGGGAAATGTGCGTGTAACGTTACAATTCTGAGATGTTCACTCTGTTTTTTTTATTCAATTCCTTAACACCAACTTCCGTGCTGTCTAACAAATTGCGCAAAACGGTTGATTTCAAACAATTGGCTTATAAATGTTTGTGTACCTTCGCGGGTTTTTTTTTAACACTAGACACGCTGTGTTTATCGTAACAACAGTTTATCAGTCTCAATTATGGCTCTGTTGCTAGAATGCGAAGAAAACTCATATAATGTAGAGTGGAAACGGAATCTGATGGCACACGGCGAAGCACGGGAGGAGAAGTGAAGGGGGAAGAGGCGAATGGAGTGGGTAGCCAGCACTCATGCACTGTATCGGAACACGGTCTATCCAGCATTACTACCGCTGATGCGCACACCTCGGCTGCCAGCAGCCGACTGAACGGACACCTCCGCCAATATAAATAGACTCGTCCGTTTGGCTGGAAGACCAAATCTGGTTTCTGCGCGTGTGCCATCACATTCCGTTTTCATTCTACGTAATATACTACAGGGGTGCTGATAAGTCCGTAGCCCGACCCTGGAAAGGAACAAGCTACAACGACCAAGACTTACAACACTATACTAAGACTTATAGCGTACAAACAACATGAATATATTCCTGTTGTTTGTACGCCATAAGTCTTGGTCGCTGTAGCTTGTTTCCTCCCAGCCTCGGGCTAAGGACTTTTCAGCACCCCGGTACAATGAAGAGTTAGACTTCAGAGTCGCATTTTACTCCAAAACATTAGCAGACTAGAACAGGCCACTTTTCAATCATTCCTGAACCCAGTAACAGACGGTTTTTACGTGGCATGTTGAGTGTAGACACGCATACAGATCTTCAAGTAAAGTGTTCGTTGTGTTCGATTTTTTAACCAAAATTGAAATGGCTTCAAAACGGCTTGTAAAATCCTCCAACATCAAATTTCATGAAAAGCCATTCAACTGTATGTAAGTAAGGACGGGCAGACTGAACGTTTTTAGCAGTCGCTCCGAAGGCTTGCCAACACGCCTGAAAATGTCGGAAGAAAGAGAAGGCCCAGAAGATGAAGATGATGGGCAATATCATTTAGAATTCTCATGCTGTTCCCCATCTTTTATTAACGGCTGTTGGAATATGATAAGGATCTTAACATTACGTGACCAATTTTGCCATTAAAAATTCGTGTAGGGTACAGTTCTACGAGTAATACGTACTACGTAATAATAACAACAAAGTTTGTAAGAGACCGTCTGTGAGACATATGCATAGATGGAGGCTAGCATGAAATTGCGAGTTATAAAACTCTTGCGGCCGTGAATACGAAGTGTGTCGTTTTTGCTGACGTAATGCCTTGTAATGTAGTAGAAATTTACCTGTGTTTTGGAAGAACCTAATGCTTCTCTCTGTCATGACGATGGAGGCAGCAGGTTTTTCGAAACACCCATAAATTTATATCACACGACAAGGCATCGCATCTCAGAAGGCATCAGACTTATATTAAATTTAATATTATAGAATATGGTGTAAGGTGATATGAATTATGCTGGCTTAGGGTCCAGTAATGGGCCCATGCAAACATGTTGCTATGCCTCCTATTCCTGAAGAAATGGGGGATATTTTGACTAATGGAGCGAGTATAAAATTATCAAGTAAGATTTTCCACGTGGATTCGGTCGTATTGCTTGTAACTTTCAAATAATCTGTGTGCATGTTTGAAAGTAGTTGGGGCGTCAGAAGAGTAAACTGTAGACAGTTCAAAAACAGTGCCGAGTAAATGTGATTTTAACCCAAGGGTTTTCTATTCATCACCCGACTGAAACATGGTGTCAGTACGAATGAGGCGCTCCGTCTTCATTGATGCCAGCAAGTCATGCAATATGGATCAGACAGCTGTATGTAGTATTCAGCGCGGCAGGCGGCAGACCTTGGCTCACTTTGGTTCAGTTGTGCAATGCAGATTTGTCCCTTTTGCAGTTTGAAAATGGTAATCGTGTGCACTCATTGTCCCTTGTCACCACAATAAGCAAACCCGAATGAAACTTCTTCCTGTTATTTGTTTTTGAGTCGAAGTTTTCAGATAGTTGTAATGTTGTAGAGTATAAATGATACGATACAACAACGTATAACAACGGGCATGGGTACATTTGTGTAGTGACGGTAAAACTGATCGCGTTACGGTCTTTTGGGTTTTTGAACCTTCTAGGATAATAAAATAACGTAATCTGAGTAACATACACCGTCAGAACATGAAATGTTAGTGGCAGATCGGTCGTGTCATGTCGTAGGGCTGTCCTCGTTCACTGAACAAAATGTCGGCTTCAGCCACTCTACTGCTTGGTGACAAATCCGTTCCGAGAAGCTGGTAATCGCTGAGTTGGCAAGAAATTCTGTATCGTTTATGAAACGAGATATTTCGTTGTCGTGTTGACAAGAGGCATCCCACTTGACACTACCCTGAGCAGAATGAATCCGGCTCTTCACGCAGTTCAGGTAAAAAAACTGATTCTGACAGAAATTTATTGTTTAAGCTTCAGTCACATATAAGAAATGTGGAAATAAGTTAACGGCAAAGTTGTCTGTGCCTAAGCACCACGGCGTAAAGTAGACGCGGCAAGAAGTTGAGGTTTCTCGCTCCTCGACACTGGATAGACTTTCACACACAGACCGTTTTATCCTCAGCCAAAATGCTCCCGGTACATGGATAGCATGCGGGTTGGACCTTCCTGTTTCTACCCCTTCTTCTCCTATTTATGCTGTCTTGATCCACACCATCCAATCATCTCAGCTTCAGTCTTCCAATCCCTTCGTTCCCTTCTGGCCTGCCGAAGATTATTCTTTTTTGTATTTCGTTCGTCGTTCATTCGTGTCACATGCTCTGTACACTGTAATCTGTTAATTCCAAAACATTTTACCGGATCTGTTTCGTTATGTAGATTATATATTTAAGAGTTGTATCTTCCTTTTTATTTATTATTCTCTTGTATTGCCCCAAAGATGTACCCAAGGATCCTTCTCTCAAAAGAGCCAAGACCTTCTGTATCTTTCTTTACTGTCACCAAAGTTTCCGACTCATATATAACTACGTGGCAAGGACTATGTAATGTATATTTAGAAGTGTACCCCACGCGCAGTAAGAGCTGAGCACTGAAGTCGGATATCGAGAGTAGGCTGCTGACTGGACGACAGAAGAGCGGCCTTCATACGGGCTCTGGGACCCACCCAGCTTCCTATCCAGTGGGTACCGGTAACTTTTCACCGGGTTTAAAGCGACCGGAGTGTGGTGCGGGCCGCTTAATTTATTTCTTAAAGTTCAGCAGGACATCTAGAAGAAAACTAAGTCTTGTGAGTGTATTGGGCTGTAGTGATAGTGCTTTATATTTTATCACGTACAGTAACTGTGTTCCTCCAAGCACTTCCTCAGCATTCTACATTAGTTCCCGATATTATTTGCCGCTATGTCAGTTCCAGCCTAGGTGCTGGTAGGGCCACCCACACCGGACAGGTTTTGAGAGAGGTGCCGGACAAAGGAAGATACCCTGGCCCTCCAGGCTGTGGGATGCCCTGACATTCTCAGCTCGTAGAGGCCATGGCCCATAAACGTGCCGAAACACCGTGGAATAATAATATATAACTTATCGTTTCAAAGGACGTTGTTTAATAATCTAATACGTATTCAATCAATCCTTTAGCGGACGGCACAAGAAGTTCGCTATCGCAGTGCCATGTAACACGTTCTGAAACTTTACTGTCCTGAAAATTATTGGGTCAGGACTGCATGACATTTCATTATTCGCTACGCGCTTGCCTCTATATGCGGACGTACCAGCTGTCATTTAAAAACAACTTTGCTATACAAAGCTTGCGTTTGGTACAATTAAGAATCGACTTCAAAGTCCATCCATCATTTTATCCAAATTCCACTGTGGATGGGGACGGCCTTTCCTTGGTATACAGTGGCAAGAGCGTGAAGCTGGATATTCACGTCCATCTAGTGCCGAGATTACAATGCCTGGAACTTTACTTCCATTGCTCCATTCGCCTTATTGCACAGGGACAACTTTACTAATACATTTTTAGCTGCGTTCCCGAAACAGTTCCGAATCGCGACTGTTGTCTACGTCGTGTTCGCCATCCGTACATAACAGAGTGACTCCCACCGGACTGATCGTCGTGAAATTTAATATTTTGGGTTCTTCAAAAAATTTTCCGACATATTGCTGTTTGGGTTAAAAATCAGACAGAAGTAACAGGCTTGTACACTAAGACCTACGTACATTTATAATCTGTCACCGTGACTGAGATTTGCAACTGAGATTCACTCTTCTATGTCAGGTATGCGCTGAAGCTAAAGAAAAAGTTGAGCATCGAGGATCGAGCATGATCGAATGTAAACGTCGAGTTGCGACGTGTAAGAGATATCGCGAATAAATCTCTCCGTCTGCGGTATCTGGATGATGATCAATTGTAAAACTGTTGATAAGAGACGGAGAAATGGGGTAGTTTGTGTCATAACAATGTGAATTTGGCATCCAGGGACAACAACAGAGGGAACGCGCCAGAAGTTTTACACCATGTGGACACTTCCTAACTTGTTGCAGTTACGGATGTGACTGAATTCACATCACGTGCTTCAGAACTGCAGGCATTAACATCCCACAGCAAACATCAGATACCCATAACGCATTGCATACATTTTTATCTGCAAACACATGACAATGAATCATCAGGCTGCAGAAGTTCCGCTACTGGCATGTGCTACAGCCAAGCCACAATGTTCATATGCAGGTAGAGTGAACTCTTCCCCCTCCCCAAGGCCCAACAGTCTCAAGTGGCCCATGGCATTCTCATTACCGAGGCTTCACGATCACACTCAGACCCACCACACTCGGTAGGTCTCCTCTGGAAGACTGATCGGTCCGACCAACACACAGTTCTCACAAAAGACAGACATCCATGTCCCGGGCAGGATTCGAATCCACAATCCCAGCAGGCGAGCAGCCGCAGACCCACGCCTGAGACCGCGCGGCCATGGGGATCGGCCAATCCTTCTCCTACTCCGAAAAACACAGCGCTGTCGCATTTTATGAGTCTTTGCGTTCCTGAAGACCTCGCATAGTTCAAGGAGAGTTTTCCCATAAGGATAAATGTAAATAGTGGGGATGCGTTGTAAACATACTTTTTAGGCATATTATAAATAAATAAACAATAAAACCTAATTTCATGACCGTTTTGTTAATTAAACTCGTCTACTGCCTGAAAGTAATAGAACAAATCGTCGTATTCGGACGACACGGAAGGAAGAGGAGATGCAACAGGCGAATAATTAACACGCGCTGCCTCACCGCTTGATGTTAAAGGCTTGTAGTTTGTAGGGGTTTAGCTAAGGTGGGGAGGGGGGAGTGGTGCAGCCGCCCCGGGCGGCAGAGTCAAAGAAGGGGCAGCAATATGGAGGAAAAACTGTTTTAAATGTAAGGAATCGATTTTTGTGCTCAACAAATTTAAAAGTAGTGAACCAAATAGAAGGAACTTCAATAAATGGTTGTCATTTTTGTAAAGGTCATAGTGTCGCTTAGGGACGACCGTTGTGATTTCTCGCCTCGGGGGCCAAAGAACTTAGCTATGCGACTGGTCTGACGAATTTAATTTTCCTTGGGTTCGCGTTATTTAAGATGTTGCGCATAAAGTGAAATTTTTTGTGTCGCGCTATAGTAAACTCGCAAAAACTGCTACCTCGTCTTAGTTCCTGGAGTATTACTTTTATACTGGGGCGAGCTGGAGTAGATACTGGTCGCTTACGATGAAAGGGAAAGACCTGGGACACACCAAGCACTCGGGTGAATAACCGCGGAAAACGGCGACAAATTTTAGTCAGGAATCCATACTTTACAAGAAGTATAAAACATATTTCTTTTCAGAAACTTCGAACAACAATAATTGTTCACTACTTAAAGTATAGACTTACATGTTATTGATGCTACAGCTGGTTTTTAAACATATTTATACGTGATGTATCATGTCGGGAAGAACAATGACAGTAACTCATCAAGTGCCGTATCTTCAACAAACACCAAGGTCAATTAAGTATGAAGAAGAGTAAAGAAAACTCTCTGGAAAAAGAAGTGTCCACTCCCAGAAGTACACCGTTTCCATGTTGTTTCTGTTTTTCTAGACTCAGCCAAAAACTTACCAGAAAACTCTAGGATCTGAACATCATTCACTTCTTCTGCGTTCATCACAATTATTGCGGGTACTTCAAGCCATCAACATGGTGAATTCCAAGCTATTAAATTTAGATTTAGGAGACTAATTCGGCATGAACCATGTCCACTATGCTTCAGGAATGTAGTGTACTTGAAAGCAACTGAAAATGCTTAAAGCAAACAAATTGCACCGACAGCAATGGCGCGTGAAAACAAATAAAGATGTAATCTGACTCTTGTATTTCTAGTTAAAGTTCATAAGCTGAGCATGGGAGAATCAAAATGTGCATTCAGATTGCGCTTGTGGGGAAAACGCCTGTTGCCAAGGTGAGATCTAGACGAAATGATCAATTTGACGCAAGGGAGAACTCTTCTGACTTGTATTAGGGAGGTGCAGGGTTGCATTTCGGCTCAGACACGGACTGACATGAAGTTTTTTTGGTTTTCCTCAGTCCCTCTAGTCAGATGACTGGAAAGTACCTTAAAGTAGGCCACGACTACTTGCTTCCACCTCCTTTCCATTTCCTTATTCGCTGCCATCTGATCCTTCGACACTGTATGGCGAAATTTGCTGACAGCGTCGTTAAACAAACTACAAATAAACAAAATGGTTGAAGCAAACAAAAACATCAGGACGCAGTGTGCAAAAATAAGACAAATATGAGATACTTCCCTTATGTCGCCTGTTAAGGGGGTACGATGGGCTAAGAACGTAGTAAGAGTAGAAGGAGCAAACTGTTGTTAAAAATTATGGTGTGGGGAAAATACTTCCGGGAAAGAGCAAGACCCAGACGGAATGATAGTACACACGTAGATATTACAGACAGAGGACTGAACTTTGTCGCTGAGTAGCTAGTGCAACTGCTGCGTACTCGGTTGTTGTACGTCTACCTTCTACTTCCCGAGGTGTGCAAGGATGGCAGTACTGACTGTTCATTCCGTAGTCTTTTTCCCCTTCCAATAAAAAAATATAAGGTTAGTATTTGGCCTAAGCCGAACCCAGTGGCTACGCGGTAGAAGACATCTAAGGCCTGGATCTGCGGCCGCTCGCTTGCTGGGCTTGCGGGTTCGAATCCCCCTGAGGACATGGATGTCTGTCTCTTCTAAGCGTTGTGTGTTGCCAGGTAGCGGTCTGTGCTTCGTTCTGATCACTCGTCCAGAGGAGTCCTACCGAATGTGATAGTGAAGCCTCGTCAGTGAGGAGTCCCTGGTTCACTGGGTGCTGTCGAGCCATAAAAAAAAGACTTGGTTTAAAACAGGTCACGACCGCTTCTTTCCGCATGTCTCAGTTCACCGTTCACTGTCGTCCTCACACTGTATGCTGTATTTATATGTGGAACAGATAATATGTCTTTAAATAGCAGAAAGAAACAGAACGTCATGGTGTACAATTATTGATTACATTGAGGGCATGTATTCAGGAGAAGGTGTAATGGCGGACAATCGATAACAGTTTTAATCCTTTCGTTCTGTATTAATTTGCTTTAACTAGTTGTGTATAACAGTCTTCAATGATGCAACACCGTGTAGTCTGGCAGGTAAAAATCAACTTTTGGAGAAACTGCTGCCCTCATTTTC
>Ga0123357_10002853_pt1 | contig 19488 bp, 7 predicted proteins | sample TergutEmb28metaG_FD_89873 | JGI IMG/M metagenome (GOLD analysis project Ga0123357, IMG submission 89873) | Embiratermes neotenicus P4 segment gut microbial communities from Petit-Saut dam, French Guiana - Emb289 P4 | ecosystem: Host-associated > Arthropoda: Insects > Digestive system > Gut ...
CTTATTTTTTTTGTAATTTTTTATTTTATATATAAAAAAAAAAAAAGAAAAAAATTATATTTATTGTTTTGTTTGTGGGGCGGGGGGGGGGGGGGGGGGGGGGGGAGAGTATTATTTGATCGAAGTCCTTGAAATCTATTCTTTTATATTCCTGTTGTGGGACAAATTGACACATAGACCTGAAATTGAATGAGATACATTAAATAGTCTCTTTATATGCTAATAAGTTTCCGGTAAATAAAATGAAACTTTTATAATTAATTTTACAATAATTGCATGAGCTTTAACAATTACGTAATAAATTTGATCGTCTTGATTAACATACAACGAATTTGTTACGTCTTATCTCACTTCAGATATAAGGAGAAAGAAGGTTGCAGAAAGTTTTAGTGCGTGACTCAAGGTCCGCGCGTAGCTCAATATAACACTGATTGATTACGTCCAATTTATGGGCATTTACTTTATGCCGTCCCATTTAGTAACGTGTGTCAGTTTAGTAATAAAGTTACTGGAAGTTCATTAAAGTCCGTACAAATATTTCCAACATAACAGATCGAAATTTAATTACAGATAATGCAATTAACACCATTGAGGAGGTCACCGGGAAGGTCGAAATTGTTACTGTCGTTTGTTAATTTAGAGCAAGTTCTGCGTACAAAATCTGTGCTTGTCCGTCTAATGGCCTGCGGTTGAAGAACACTGTACCTACTGTCAACTTGGCCATGCAATAGAGGTATGTGTATTTGCATAACTCTGATCTACAAACTTCTCTAACCTAACCTCGCCTAGTAATTATAATACATATCCGGGTGGAACAAATATTTTGACAGGATTCTGCTTTATTTGTTCAATATCCCACTAAACTAAAGTCTTGTCGAATATTTAGCATTTAACAGCCCTGAGCTAGAAACTTCTCTTTCTTAGGCACGTATTTGGTTTTGTTTTGTAAAGAGTAAACAAGAAAACATGTCACTATATACGCGAGAGCACATTTAACGTTGTTTAAAACTAGGTTTTTCGTTGACTCGTATTTCTATTAGTTTAGTATTTCAAACAAAGTCTATATACATAATATAAATTAGAGGAGTTAATATTTTTAAATTTTTTTATAACGAGGTAATTTAAATGTACCCCCTTTACTTAAGTAGGGTAACCTGAATTCCAGATTAAAACAGCGAACTACGTTATTAAAATTCCTGTTATTGTAAAGCATCGATTTCTTGGTAGCTTTTCGACTGCGTATTATTCAAGCCCTTGGTTCGGTTATCGATCTAGAGACCGACTAACCTGCTGATGTATTTGTTATTTCCATTAGTTCTACAGATGGAAACCGGACATTACTTCAAATTAGGCACATTCCTCTCCTGCCATGTTTCCTCCAGTATTCATGTACTCATCATTTGGTGCTATACAGGCTGAACTACTAACCAAGTTGTTAAAAAAGACATAATTGAAAACACAATTTTTTATTCCACCCGTCTACCTGGTATAGTACTAAAGCTCTAAGATTATTGCAACCAAAGCATCGGATTTATGAGTAACTTGACTAAAGTTTGTTCTCAAGTTCTCCTCGCCGAAGCTGGTATGATACATTCCAGTACCCTCCAACAGAACGTAAGCGTCTACTTCCCAGTTCTTATTTTAGCACCTTTCGTGGGAATATTATTCCCCGAAGTTATCGTACGTCTTAGAATATAGCTTTGTTAAATTATCTAGTATTTCATTTTATTCTTATATAAATCGTCCAGTCCTGCTATATGCCCAACCAATACCGCCCCTCTCGACTTGAGCGTTGTAATGATGTTTTATAAACAGTGCAAATTAGTTGGCAAAAATTGGTAATGTAACTTTGTAATGTTCGAGTTTGTAGCTGTCAAAATACGCACGTATTGTGCGTACAATATGAATTACATCATACACTTACCCATTTTGTGAGAAGAGATCAGAATGTAAATTTCTAGGAACCGTCATATACACCGCAAGTTGTTACTCTGGTGAAGAATATTCGGAACGGTTTTATGTATGAAATAGGAAGTGAATTTTTTTCGTTAATGGCGTACGTGTTTAAAATTTCACTAACTTCACCAATCAGACCGTCTGCTACATTCTACCTAAATTACTTGAAAGTGACGGGTACATTTCCGCTCTTTGCGGTATTTATGTAGTGTCGTTCCCCTTATTCCGTAAAGCTTTAGTCGCGATGTGTTAGTGGACACCAGTGGTTGTCGCTTTCAACTTTAATGGCACGAAATCAATGGACTGAGTTAAAAAATTGAAGGAACTTGGTATAGTTTTAATGAGGGGAGCTTGAATTCCATGGCTTATTCAGATGCTGACCGCATACCGAATCTCTTGTCGTGCAGGACCTACTGAAGTTCACAACACATCACACTATTGCACAGACAGCAAACAAATGAGCAGTTTAACTTGTAGTTCCGTTGTTAGCTTACGTTAGTACGATTTACGTGTAAAATTAAATGTACATGAACGTTTTAACACTTGATCACCACAACAGTACTTTCACGTTTGTGTTTTCTTTTACTTGTTTTCAAAGTTGTCTCAATAGGGAATTCTTCGGAATTATATTTGAAAGGTATCAGGTTCCAATCCCCATCTGGAACACTGACTATGCTCCAAAGATTTTTTCTTTTACTTTAGTAGATTATGATAAATGATGAAAATCTCATATAGCCATATCATATCCCCAAAATTACATCCCTTTGCGTTTACTTTTGGGATATGACATTAAGAATACTACGGAAATATTCTAAAATTCACCATTCAGCAATCAGCTTACCGGTCTACAATCTACAGTCTTGAAGTGTTGCCAGAGTCGTCAAATGAATATTTCTGCCTTGTATTTGGAAAGCTGTGCTTCTAATTTCTTTATACTGGTTCACGTAGTAGCTTTTCTCAGTCTCTTTATTCCACTACCCGAAAAAAACTTTAAGTTGTTCATGTCCAACTCTGTCCAAATCCTCACCCCTTTGTGGAAAGAAACTAATCTTTATTATATGTAAAGACTCACCTCTTACCTCACAAAGACAAGAAGATTTTGATTTTACAAAAAGCAAATCACTAATGCTGAGTAGGCAAAAGTAAAATTTCTATAAAAATGGTTTTACACAAATCAGTACACTGTGTTAAAAAAAAGCATTAAGCGTTAAACGTATGTATGTTGTACATAATAGGTATTTTAAATATGTAGGCTACCTACACTCGTAGGATGCCGTCTGTGTCATAATTTATGTATTTATTTATTTATTTACTTATAAATGTATCGGCTGATTACAAATATAGCACAGGTACAAAGAGATCGTACATAAGTAAAGAAAGACGAAATATTAAAATCAGTTCACTTTAAAATAAAGTTTATAAATAAAGTCAATAGAAATATACGTAAATATAATTAATTTGTCAAAATACGTGAATTGGATAATTTATTTATCATAGATTTCAGTTTAATAATAATAAATAATAATAATAATAAACAAGAATTTGTATTGGGAAATGTAATTGTGAAATGACCTCCAAATTCAGAAGCAGAATAACCTGATTTTCATAGTAGAAAATTTCTCATATTATTTGTGATTTTTATCGCGTATTGGTCTGGAAGTTATTCCAACGCGTCCTTTCTAATTTCTGTGGACTTCCTTCATCTCTGGGGAAGAAGACTAATTATAGGTGAGGAAGCTCACTGCAGAATTACGTGACGTCTTAAGCCCCAGGGATCTGAGATCGGTTTTTTTATATGTTTCGTGGAGGATCTCCTAAGTTGTATTACAATTTTGTTACCTCTGTATAGTTACAGGCTGCAGTGTATGGCTGTTTCAACACCTAAATATTGAGTGCTGCATCTAAAACAGTGTCTTCCGAAAATAATTCTTATTATGCCGAAATATTTTGTACAGTGTTTTATTACTACAGTTAAGTGGGAGGAAGGAACAGTAGACTGGAATACATCGCTATTAGGAAATTCATAATTTTAAGTATTTATTAAGTGTGATTGGTGTATCTAATCCAATATAATGAGGTAATTAGAACTTGTAACACCAATGTCAGATTTGAGATATGTATAGAGAGTTTTGTTAGAGAAAATGAATAACACTCACTGCTTGAATAAGTTCGGCATAGGTGGAAGCATAATATTAAAATAATACCTAAAGAAAGAAAGTATGAGGAAAAATATTTATCTGGTTGAACATGGGGGCTGCAGGGGGCTTTCTGGAACACAGGAAGGAATCTGTTTTGAAAATTTATCTTTGGCCATATCTAGTGTGTCCCTGTACAAGATGCCTCCCCATTGTGCGTGCTGGAGACCGCTTGCAGGTATTGAAGGTGGCAGTGAATATACTGAAAAGCAGTCGCGGACAGCCGATGAGGTGTGGTACTCCAGATTGAGGATCTGATGTGTGGCAAACAGCTTCTTACAATAAAAAGCCAGGTTTCATGCTTAGAATATTGAAATATCTAGGTGTCGATGAGAGGATAATATTCAAATGGATCTTAAAGGTATGGGATGGGTGGATGTAGACTGTATTCAACTGGCTCAGGCAAGGAATCAGTCGCGGGCTGTTGTGGACAGGGTAATGAACCATTCGGTTGCTCAAGATAGTGGGATGTTCTTACCTAACGTAACGGCTATTAGTTATTTGGAGGGCATTTTTTACGGATTTAATTACATACTTAATAGCAGTTTTATCTGCTTAAGAGAAGAAGCAGAGGTAGACGACAACGAAGAAAAGGAAGGAAAATATAATGATAATAAATTAGATGGAAGTAGCTAGGAATACGATCGCATGCAGCGAGTGGAGTTGTGAACAGTAAAGATTGGAATTGGGCTGGGCAGAGAGGGCGGACTGACTAGGGAAAAGAATGAACATGTGAATGTAAGAAGACGGTCATTTATCAAGCAGCCCGCCACCCCCACCTCCACGATGCTGAGTTGCGCATAATATGGGCCTTATAGTCACGCAAACGAAGTAGCACCGATACTAAGTACACACACACACGCACGCATACACGCACGTAAGTACGTCGTAAAGAGGGTTGCCTACCGTCGGTGACAATACTGGGGAGTCACATATCGTATTTTATTGTAATACACAAGATATCACTGCATCGTAAATAATATGGCCTTTGTTTTAGCTAAATATCCTAAGGTTTCGAATCTTATTGTAACATGGTATAATGCATGAACAATGCTTAGGCTGGTAAAGCGCTACTAATATTTCGGAGGAGAATACTGCCGCCATGTTCAGAGTTGGAGAACATCCCCTCTTTCTTGACACTGTCTGTCGTAGGAGCCTTTAGTGAAAGTCTGTCAAACGTTCTTCTTCAATGGTTAGTGATTTTACTTGGTATTCGGGAGGTCCTAGAATGAACATCCTGACTGAAGTAGCCAGTGAGGTTCCTCAGTTTCGTCATGTAAGTTCGCGAGGATTAAAATACTTTAGGCGACTATGAATAATTCTATTCATTGTAAATGTACATATTTATAAAGCTAACCAGGGGAGAATTTTAATAATAGAGAAGTTACCAAGATTTTAAAAATATTTTTGTTACAATTACGACACAAGCAAGACAGCTTCGAAAGGCACAACTAAAATTTGCGTGACTACAAATAGAAAAATAAAGATTTCTCTTTGCTTAACTCTGCTATGACGCTGGCGTTGTAAATCTCAACTGCTGCCCAGGACGGAGGATCCTTAACGGATACACGAATGTATGGTGCACCAAGGCAGGCAGCATGTAAAGAATTGAAGTTCCGTGTTGAGCAGTTCTTTAAGTACCGCGGCCAAAAAGGAAGGGAAGGTGACGGCAGAGATCCGCATTCCCAACTTCACCACTAGATTGAGTTGAATGTTCAGGGTTATGGCCGCCTTAACCTAAGGTGTGAACGTTTGGTAGGAAGTTAAAAATGAGCCTGGTTGACCTCTCGGCGTATCTGGAAACTTGCACTGTGTAGTCTTTAAAAACTTACTTATTTTTTTTTTTGGAGGAAACTACTGCCTCTTTCTTTAGATTATCTGAAGACGTCAGAAGACACTAAGTAAGGATGATAAAATACGGCTTTGGAATAGGTCACGAAGGAATATATGAAAAAATTTCCATAATTTTTGTTACTCTGTGGCAGGCATTCTATCAAATACTCTTAAATATTATGTCTTACAGTAGTGTTATAAGAGTGAAATTAGTGCAGCATAGTGGCTGGTTATGGAATGGAAGGCCGAGTTTCTAATATCTCGTCGGGGAAAATTTTTTTTTATTTATCACGACCAGATCTGCTTTGGGCTCAACCACACTCCTATTTAACTGCCCACCAACACTTCACACCTGTAGGGTAAAGCGGCTGTATTCGTGACCATTCAACTCCATTTAGTGAGAAAGTCATCCCAGAGTTAAGGACAGTGGAAGCTTTAGTTTTCTATATACTGCCACATAAAGTTTGGTTGCGCCATTCGAAGTTATCAAGCTTTTATCGTAATTGCAACAAAAATATTTTAAAATTATTGGTAATTTATCTATTACTAAATTTTTCGACCGGTTAACTCCTTAATTATGTACATGCTTCGGATTTGATATGTGTTTCTTATAAATTGTGTTTCTTAAAGTTTTTTTCCAGTCAACAAAGCAGCAATTTTAATTCTGATGTTAACACAACGGAAAGAACTGTAGCCTTATGGTTTCCTATCAGTATTTTAATATCCTGTACTAATTACGGGCCACGTTAAAATTTTATGGGCCATTAGGCCTGCATTTAATGTCCGTGGGCGAAGATAGGTCTACAAAGCGGACTGTTTTTCCTTTAGCAAGGTATTGGCTTGGCATGTACGTGGTATTTCGACTTTAAGAGGTCTTGTCCAACTTCCAGGTCTAGCACACTACCCTAAATACAAACAAATATTTGCTTATTAAAGTCCAATATTAGGCTGTGAGCTAGATGAAAGCGGAATCTGTTTCGATTTTCGACCCTCCGAAGGGTCCGTAAAGACTGTAGGGCACACCAACACTCCTCAATGAGAGGAGGGGATATTTTTTTCAGGAGAAAGAGGACCAGGCTTTAGGCTAACAACTTACCTCAATCTAGTGCCAAAATGATACGTGAAGCTATTCCTCTATTCCGTCCATCTATGTGTTAATGAGGCAGTGTTTACGTAAGCACAGGGATAATGCATTTAACTTTATTTACTAACCTCCCTGATAAAACTATATACTTAGGTACGTACGGTCACACACACACAAAGGAGTCCAAGTTTTATGAGTTAGGAATATTGTTTCATATTTGGGAGGTCCCTGGTTCAAATTCAGACCTCAAGATCAGACGCTTGGCCTACATTTTTTTTTTTTGTGTGATTGTCTCGCTCCCTTCAATCTATGCTGGGATACGACCTTCAATCAAGTCACGGACGCGTCCATCCACACCCCTTCTAATTCGCTGTTCGTCAGTTATCCTAGCACTTCCATATATTTGACTTCTTACAATGAAGGTACGAATTCAATCCTAGGACGGGACTTTTTACGAATAAGATGGCATCAATGCTGCTGACTGCTATTCGTGTAGTACACACGCTCTGCAGTATTGGATATTGAGGGCGTCACTAAGTATCCTATGTAGTTCTAGTCCAAGGTGTCAATCAGTGTCTTTAAATAAGTGACATAGAAATTCAATTGAGCGTAAAATAAAGGCATTGCGAGAAATTATTTAGTGCTTGTTTTTTCAGGATTATCACTTTCTCTTTATTTCCCTCGCTTCGTATCCCACAGTATTGATGTTCGTTGTGGATTTGTAGTCTCATGGTATCATGCAGTTATAGTACTCCAGTCGCCATATTTCATTTAGCATGAGGTCTGCTTGTCAGTTTCAGCCACTCAGCCCTTCTAATGTCCGTTTCCTACTGTTCTTTCAACTCGAGCGTAAACACAAAACAAAAAGCCTCAGCTCGCGCTCCGTCGCCGCTAGAATCACCCAACACAAGCCACACTTATAGCTTGGTTGCTGTCTTCAATATTTGAATGGCGGTTTCGAGAAGGTATTATACTAGAAGGCTCAATTGTTGTGTATTGTTGCATGTAGATTTCTATACTTTGTAAAATATCAATATTTCGGATCATTTTCGTCAGCGTTCATTGGCGTTTGAATACCTAATTTAAACATCTTTCGAGAATTGAATTCCCTTTCGACTTCGGAGGATTGTTTACTTACTTGATTTTTTGTTTGCGTGTGAAACATGCTTTTAGAGTGTGCGTCCCTCTGAAAGCTAAGACGACAGATGAGAGATTGTGTGTTAGAATGGTAGCTTTGTTTGTGTAAAACTATACATATGTACAGTCAAAATATTTCTAAATTGTCTCGTCTCTTCTTTCCTCTCGTTTCTCTAATCTTGTATGTTGTTATGTGAAATAACTAGAAAATTTGTCGGTTTGCTTTCGCGTATGAAGGGAGAGAATTGCGTTATTTGCGAAGGTTTCAATTGCTGAATTTATATAATGTCGTCGGTATGTGGATGAAATATGACTGAACTGGCTGTGGAATAACAATGACAGGAAAATATTGAAATCCTCAGAGAAAAATTTGTCTTATTGCCGCTCTGTCGTTAATAAATCTCACATGGACTTACTTGGAATCGAACACGTGCCTCCAAAGTGACAGGCGGTGACTAATCGCTTGAGCAACGGCACGTCCGATGGGCCTATCACGCAATTTTCATAGAAGTCACTTACATGACCAAGAAAACTTCAAGACACATTACCACTCTCTTCATAGTGAATATGAACAGGCGTAACAAGCAGCTATTCCATTACCCTTCATCCGAAGATATAAGTAAACGTTCTAGAGAATAAACTAAGTTATATCAAGAGAATCTTCCAGGCAGATGATCCGGTTTGCAGTAGAATTTAGCCGCAAACTTGGAAATTCGGGAAAAAGCACAGCGAAGTAACTGGTTGGACTACGTTTGCGGTTGAGCTGTTGTGTTGAGGAAACACGCAATTTACGATGTGGAAACCCACCGCTTCTCACGAGATGAACCTGAATATTTAATATTCTGAGCCGTTAAGATAATATCTGACAGGGAATTAATTCACCCATACAACTTGCTCGGAAGGGCCACCCTCTTGTATGGTGTTGTATATTTATTAATGTTTGAGTTTATGTAAACAGAGCACGTGGTTTTAGAGCAACCGATATTCATTTTACAAGATCTGCGATTATCACAACGGAGTTAATAAAGATTCAGTTCTTCTGAAATGTTACGCCGTATCGACCAAGAAACAGATTCCAACCATTCGTATTGTTTCATCGACTGGGCCCAGCAGTCCAAGAATTCCTGTTCTTCGTGTACCAATTAGGCCTGAAGTCGAGGGCACTAATAAAGTCAGTAACATCCCAAAATATTTTGATTTTCGAGATTCTGTAATATTTATTTGTCTCATTTATGTCTGCGCATTGTGGTACAGAACATTTTCATGACAAATATGTAACTTATTTGCTTTTAATCATGCCGCATTAACACTTTTCAAATGTTCACGTGTATATAATATTACCCGTAGCTTTCAACGCGGCAATTTTAAGTCCTTAAAATATGGCCAATATATAGGACATTTTGCATTCTTCTATAAAGTTTTATTGTTCGAGAATTTTGGGTGGGTAAACGAATTTCTTATAGGCTAAAAATAACTGCATTAGTATATACGAGGGGGTGATGATACGTCCTTAGCCCGACGTAATTCCCGATGTCGTAGGACGGAATCGATAGTGTCGTTGGAAAGAAAGGTCTGTTCATGTGCAGAATTGCAAGTCTTTCTTGTCACAGAGACTGAAAGGAAGCATGTCAGGCGACGCGTGCGATTTCAACGACATCGAGACGCGAGCTGTCATCAAGTTTTTTTCTGCTGCAAGGCAAGGCGCGAAGAAACTTCACGCCATTCTGACAGAAACATTAGGGGAACATGCACCATCGTATTCCACCGTCAAAAACTGGGTGGCCCAGTCTAAAAGTGGTGATTTTTCCACCTGTGATTCGCCTCGACATGTACGACACAAAACAGTGACCATCCCGGAGATTATTGATCACATTTACGAGCTAATAATGGAAGACCGCCGGATTTCGGCTAAATCAATAGCTGAGCAACTGGGTATCTCACGTAAGCGGGTTGGGTCCATCATTTATGAAGATTTGGACATGCGGAAGGTCTCCGCGAAGTGGGTCCCGAAATGCCTGAACGCGGATCAAAAACGTCAACGTTGCCAGTCATCTGAACAAATTTTGGAATTTTTTCGGCGCGATCCAAATGAATAATTGTTGAATAAATCCCGAGTTTGGTCGCTGTAGCTTATTTCTTCCTGATCGGGCTAAGGGTTTATCAGCACCCCCTCGTATTATTAGTTGATTTCTCCTTTCTCTAAATCATCTGACAAGATCTTACGCCTTAACTCAGTTTCATATATCAACATTTTTTAAAACTTCCTTATGACCCACATTTTCCAAACTATGGTTTGTAACAAATTTATCGATGACTTCAAGTCTCTGGCTTTTATAATAAGGTTGTATACACTGACAAGTTTTCTTGTCCTTTCAAAGAATCTAACAAATTCCGAAGACTCTGTAGCAGATTTATTACACTAAGGATTTTGTTGTGATTGGTAAACCATTCTTCCAGTTGCTATAAGATGTTAATGTAATTTTCAAATATTACTTTACCTTTATCCATTTATTTATTTATGGTTAATTAATTGCACTCTAAATGTCTCAGACCTTAGGAGTACAGAACTGAAAGCGGTCAGTAACCCCTTTCAGTTCTGCACTCCTACGGCCTGAGCCATTGAGAGCGTAATTAATTGACCACAAATAAATAAATGGAGTGAATTTGAAAGTAACAGTTTTATTCTAATTTCACGTAGCATTGCTGCGTTTTCATGCAAGGAATAAGAAAAACCGAGGAGAAGCCAGTCTGGATGTTACGGCCGAGTTTCAAACCCAGTAGTTCTGTAATTCACATCTGAAGTTTAATAGCCTGAACGAAAATTCTCAGCGAAGGATTCGACCTAAAACGTTGGACTAATTTTTTTAACCATGCATATGGAGGAAATGACTTTAAGTAACCAAGTACGAAATAACATTCACAGAATCTATTTGTGGAATTTTTGTTCCACTCAGATTAAACCATAATTTGTTTAATAGCCTGAACGAAAATTCTCAGCGAAGGATTCAACCTAAAACGTTGGACTAATTTTTTTAACCATGCATATGGAGGAAATGACTTTAAGTAACCAAGTACGAAATAACATTCACAGAATCTATTTGTGGAATTTTTTTTCCACTCAGATTAAACCATAATTTGTCACAATAAATACCATAGATTTTTGTAACGGACATGCTGTTCATTTCACAGAAGACAAAACCTGCATTTTAAATACTACTTAATTGGGTTTTAGCGTGTAAAGTATCGCAATGCATTGCAATTAAGTTGGTCATTTCGCTTTCCCCACACACTGACCACCGCTTTCTTTGATGTTGAACTAAACTTCAAGACAGGCCACTAGCCTCGCTAATATTGGCTTAAAATTTTTAAAATTACTTTGAACCTCTAGTGATCCCTATAAAGGCCCCGGAATTGGTTTCCACGAGAAACGTCGGCCCCGTGGGGAGAGAAGAGAATGACCTGCTCATCAAATTCTGTATCCTTCCTCTGAACACTGGACATCTGATGTATCTGTTCATCCATCCAAAACACAGAGCCTGCAACACTCCAGTAAATTGGCTTCATCTTTTGTCAAGGCTGTAACACGACCACAATGATCAGTGACACCAACTTCACAGACTCACCAACACAGACTCGAAAAGAACGGAAGAGTGTGTCACTGTCAAAATCACTGCAGTTCGGTCCTGTCACCTAAACTTATTTATAACCTGACAAAACGTGTTAATAGTCACTGTTACTGGACTACAAGTTCGTCCACAAAAATGATAGTTTGCATAAGTTTAATATGTGTTATCATTTCTAGGAAATAAAGCCGTTTAGCATTTACCGATGATTTCGAGGAAGCTACAGCCTTAAAATTCAGACAAGACTTTGAAGCGTTAGTCATACGGTATTTTCCAGACGTTGGTAACTTTCTGCTGGTCTACACCGCGTCACGTACCATAAGACAACAGACTTCGTAGTCAAAACACTCATACGAGTAATTTTTGTGAAATGAGAAGTGCAACATGGGTCTATTTTCCACATTTTCAGTCCATGTTGAACAAAATTATTTTCATATCGCAGACAGACCTTCGTTGGATATGCATGTAGCATATCATAATTTTCTAATTTTTGTGCAACATTTCTACTGCTGGAGTCACAATGGCCTTACTATATTTCGTGACGTTAGTCGCTGCCTTCTCATAGAGAGGTAATGCGTTGAATTCCAGTGCATTCCATGTGGGATTTAAAGTGGACAGATTGGCTGATAGAATTTCGACATTTCCCTGTTCACTGTTCTTTATGCTACAGCTCTATATGCATCCAAATACCAGGGATGGACAATGGCTCCATTACAGGCCGTAGTGAAAAGAGACATAGTTTCATACCACCTAAAAGACAGAAGAGTTCTTCAAAATACGCAGCTTTTAAAGATATGGTCCTAAAAATAAAATATAAAACTGGTCAGCTTGCTGTATACAGAGTGCGGCAGAAATAGTGAACTAATTATAAATAAGAATAACATTTTACTGAAAGTAATTGATACCAATTTTAGCACGTCACAATTTACTACGGTGCTTAACTTTTTTTACATAGTTTCACTTTTTGTGTTCAATGTCTTTTAGGTGGCCACCACCCTCCTCGATGCACAGGTGCACACGAGTTACGAAGGTGCGCATAAGGGCTTGAAGTGTTTCTTCTGAAAGTTTAGCGATTTCTTCCCGTATATTTTATTTGAGTGCATGTAAGTCTGTAGGGCAAGTACTGTACACGTTTTTCAAATAACTCCGCAGAAAAAAGTCTGGAGCTGTTAGGTCCGGCGAACGAGGAGGCCATGGCACATCACCGAAACCAGAAATCACCCGCTGCGGAAACAAACGGCGAAGCGCAGCATTGCTAATCACTGTCGTGTGGGCCGTAGCATATTTGAACATAAACACTGCTTATGTTCAAATACCTGCACTCCGCGATACCCTAGCGGAGAAGCACGTAACTAAAATTTTAAAATGTTTCACTATTTCTGCCGCACCCTGTACGTACGTTATAAAAGCATGAACATGCAAGTACGACTTCATCATAGTCTTCCTTAAATAGAATGGCTAAGTGCGTTGCTTTAATGAAACTTTTCACAGAACAAGATGAAAATTATTCTTTGCACCTCTATGTAATGTTCTCTCTTCTAAAGGGATACATGTTGTCAAATTTTAATGCGTTCTGTTTTCTGCGTAAGTGTAAAAATGTAAAAAAATCTCCGTACAGGTCTAGACAATCCCTGAGAATTCCAGTAGGTTGAGGCCCTCACATTTCCAGACAATCGGCACATGAAGGTGGTAAGGTTGTCAGCCCTAAGCACAGGACTTTACCCCTGTAAAATAATCCTGGTACTCATTTCTGTTACAGGCTGAGTAAACTCCAGGGCTATCGCAAGGCCAGAAAAATTAAGCTAATGAAAAATTCCAATGACACCATGGGGAATAGAAACCACTACATTCTGGCTTGTCGCGCAGTGCCTCAATCAACTCTCTTTTCGGCGCAGAGCCTATTAAAATCAATTTTTCTCTCCGTCTGTATGAGTAACACACCTTGAAAACCCCGATGGGATTTCCGTGAAAGTTTTTTCTTGAGAATTAAACGAAAATTTGACTCCCCTCAATTTTTGGCAATATTTACCAAGAATTAATTACAATTTAAATAAAGAAAACTAAGCTCTTCTGTGCGAATTTCGACATAATTTCGTTGCTTATTATTCAGCGCGATAAGAGTTTGAGTTACAAGTTGTGAAGAAGTATTAGACAAATTTGTAGCAAATAAGTTCAAGTTTCGAGGAAGTTTTTTTATTCATTAACCAACAGAGGGCAAACACGCCAGAATCATTAAATGATATTCACATTTCTGTGTTGCTGTAAAATGATACTATCACGTGTCCTACATTTAAGTGTGAGAATGAAAACGTTAAAACATTCAAATCGTAACCGAACATGGTACTTGCTTAGTAAATATGTTTCACGTGGATAGCAACCACACGTGAATAGCGACCAGTGATCGACCTGGGCGTAGAAGTGTGCGGGTTTGGTTACGCACGGTGTGTCAACACACCCACAGCCGTCCCCTGAATTGGAAGCAATTAGGCATGGAACCAACCAGCAACCCCATTGTACAAGCAGACCCTTTACAAACTTACGCCACAATTTGGTTTTTCGTGGAAAACGCTCGGCGTCGTTAGTGGAACGCCTGATTATTTACAGGAGTAGAAATGTTTAAGTGTACGGGTATGTAACGAAGGTGCGTCATTAAACTGAGGCATATATTAGACTTTTTTCTTTATCTGGTGTTTGTTAAAACACGTTATTTTTAATTTGGTTGTCTTCCCGTCGTCAGGTAAGGAAGATAGGCAATGTACCTAGATTCGTTTGATGTAACATCGTAGTTACTTCCCTAAATATGTTTACCTCCCCGGCTATGCTAACAGCCTGATACCACAGTACTCAACGAGAGTCCTTTTATGAAGATGTATTCTCACCGGCGACAATAAAACGTAATTAGGTCTTCCTGCAAAGTACAAGATATTTTTGTCCGATTTTAAACAAATTGAATTTTACTGCAGACTTTTATAAAAATCCCGAATACCCAATATGACGTAATTTCCCTAGTAGGAGTTGCGCTGATACATGCGGACAGACAGACAGACGGATAGACGGATGGAAGGATGGACTAACAGCCTGAGGGTTCTTAAAGCGATTTAATGTGACTGGCAATAGACAGTACTTAGTTCATTAAGTAAGGGGCCTAACATTTTTGTCCAATTTTAATCAAATTTGAATTTTCTCGCGAGATTTTGAAAAAAGTCCCAATATACAATTTCACGGAAATCCGTCCAGTGCGATCGGCGCTGATATTTACTTACGACGGACAGGGAGACGGAGGGTTATGATGGAGGTAACAGGAGTTTTCGCAGCTATGAAAGCGGACTTAAAAATACCCAATTGCCAAACGTACTATTCTGGGTCCATTACTTTTCGATCATGTCTAAAATACTTGACATAACAGTAAGATTACTGTAGAAGACCCAGAAGACCCAGAATAATAGGTGGTCTATTTACATATAAACCTGGCTGGAGGCACAGCAAATCCGCAACACACATTTTTAACAAAATAAAACTAATCTTTGGAAACTATCCAGTATAGCCTTTTTTTCACTTATGGTACTTTATGCCAAGTACTGCTTTAGACTTGCATCCGCCCGTTCCAGGTTCGACCCCCGGGAAAAGGCTTCCCTGAGATGTAAAGATTTTATTTAAAAATATAATTTTTTATAAAGGTTAACATTGGCGGAGTCAACGTCCGTTCTTCTCACTCTGCGAATTCCTGCCTTAGGCCCTCCGCTTAGCAACGGTTGTTACAGGTGGGCGGCTTGAGGGAGAAGGGTGCGGGAATCGTGTGACAGATTGGGTATCGGCTGGCCAATATAGTACCTTACGCTTGCGACGCGACGCATTTTAACCAATTAGCTTCGACCTTGAAGTCAGGGGATACAGGTCTGCTTTTGAATTTTGACAACGCGTGATTAAAGAAAGACAAGACGACGTTTTTCACGCGAATTATTGATTTATTTTTTCTGCGTAAGATTTGAGTTTGAGAATTCCAGGTCTAGACAGACCAGAAAATCTCAGATCACGTATTCACAACTTATAGCCAAAAAATGCACTATTCCTGTATATTAAAACTTAATTGTATATAAGAATCTCCTGTATATTTCGCTGCCTCAATGCAACACACCGAGGAATCAAAATATACAGGAGTTTTATTAGATAAAATTAAGTATTAAACAAATCCCTGAATATGATGCATTGAGGTATCGAAGCACGTAGTTTTTTAATATAAATTTAGTATTAATATATTGTGCATTTGTTGGTTATATGTTGTAAATATATGCAAAATGCGCAGCACACACATTTTCAGGACTTCGACCACGTATAAGAGTCTACGATTTCCAGTAGGACACACAATCTGTAACTGGATCTGTGTACCATAAACTACAGGCAATCTTCAGGGAGGTAATTTACAAAGGTATAAATTTTCTAAAAAGGAAGTTGTCCAAGACGTGCATGTATGAAGTTAAAGTACAATGTTATCCAATTAAAATGTGGTTAAACATGTGCAAAATGTAGATTTTTAGCAACATTATTATAAATGTATGTGTTTCTAAATGGCTTCCCTGAAGATGGCTTATAGGAGCCGAAACATGTAGGAAAGGCATCAAAAATAAGAAACATGGTTACATGTTCACGTTCTTGGATTATTATTGTGATTTCTATATATAATATGGCGTTAAAAAGGTACATCATGCGAAGTTCCACCACGACATGAAGTGTCGGCGCTACATGTGTACGTCAGTCTATCTCGCATGCATGTAGTAGCACAACGTTTGTTTTGTGCCTGGTAGCAATTATCAAGTCATGAGGTGTAAGTTTTCCCCACACAAACTTTAATTAAAATCTGTCGGTTGTACGGTTTCGAAGTACTTTTGACTTACAAGCCAGTCTACCTTCATAGATTGAGATAAAACACAAGCTGCTGTTATGTGGAACACGTGGAAGGTGGCTAAAACGAAAACAAGTTTGACCTGTCTTTTGGAGGCACTCATTTTGAATCTCTGTCGTGACACAAATAATTTTGACTGGGGGGGGGGGTCTTTCTTGGTCTTTCTCAACTTCGTGGGGCAAATGGTGGGCTCGGTGGCCTACTTGATGAAGATATACTTTTTAATATGCTCTTGGTACTAAAAATATAAGATGGTATGTGGATATCAACATTTAGGATGAATAGATCTTCATCTCCTGGAATCCCTACATATGTCACAGTCTTCATGCTGAGACTTTTTTTTTCTTACGTAAAGCCCATTGACTGTACAACACAACGTCAGCTATCAACACGTCATTTGTCAGCCGCTTTGTGAGGTATGAGAACCTCACTACGATGACTAACTTTGAGATGCAGACAGTACGTTTCCCCGAAAGATCCGTGGGAATCTGCTGACTACACGGAATTTTGTACTGTATTTATTTAATTTATTACACTTAAATATATTGAGTGCATTTAAATGTTATGTTACTGGGCTACGATATTACGTCCCATTATTCTTCAATTATCGGACAACATATAGGATTTACATTATATTCGTAAGGAATTAACTAGGGCAGTCAGCACCAAATGAATCCATTTATTGTTCGATTGTCTAAACAGTTCGGCATTCACAACTGTGTTTGTCGTCAATTAGCTCCGATAATTGGTGTCGCATGAAGGTAAGAGGAAGCATAGCGCGAGATCACACATAAACCAGACTGGTTTGTACACTGTGGAGTCTTCTAATCGTCGTCATATTTTATAAACTCGTTCCTTGAAATTTCGGTGTGAATTTTATGTATCACCCGTTTTAACCCTCTAAAATTTTGCATTTTGCCCACACGGTATATTTAGGAATTTCCAATTATTCCTACAGAAAAATCGTTTGCTTCCCTAAGGAGCCTTAATGTTAATCTTCGTAATGGGCACTCCCTGCGTTTCGTGTCGGAAACGAATTGAATTTTTATTCGTGTGCGATTTATTTCGAGTCTGACAGCAGCAGCAATGGTTATATCATACTTACGTAACGTCTGTTTAAATCAGGTTTTATCCAATTAAATTTTACCCGGAGGATTCCTGAGAGAGTGAATTGCGCGTCTCTCTCGAAGCTGTAGACCAGAAACGATATTTGATTTATTTAAAAGAAGTGAAATTTTGTAACCGTGGTACTGGTCAAAGTCAAGCATCTGCTTCTTTCATACATAGGAGTTGATAATGATCCATAACGCAAACAATAACGTGTGTTAATGTCTCCGAATATCACCATTCTATCTTTCAAATTTGGAACGTTCCTGTTTTACGTACTTTATTGTGACAGCTTTACAAACCTGCAGGCAATTGGAAGCACTGCTTAAGTCTAATAATGGTGAGGTATACCTACCACAAAATCTAAGCTATACGAGTATAGTTTCTGAAGAACAAAATCGAGCTAGATGCCACTTATTACTTATGTTAGGCTCGACATGTTTCGGGGAACATTATTTCCATCATCAGGAGCTCACGACGATAGCGTTGGTTACCACATAGGCCGTCCGGTTTTCGAGTAGCTGCTGGTTGGAAAATTAAGTGCAGGCTGGATGGATGAGTGTCCGGACCGAAGGGTGTAACACGTGTTACAGCTTTCGGCCCGAACACTCATCCATCCAGCCTGCACTTAACTTTCCAACCAGCAGCTACTGGAGAACCAGACGGCCTATGTGGTAACCAACGCTATCGTCGTGAGCTCCTGATGATGGGCATAATGTTGCCCGAAACATGTTGAGCCTAACATAGGCATAATAAAGTAATAAGTGGCATCTAGTTGGATTTTATTCTTCAGTTATCAAGATGATGCCGGTCCAATACACATCAAATCCATATGGTTTCATATTAAAATAATAAACTTGTCGGGCAAAGTAAGCTGATTTAATGTAGAGACAGCGCTATAAGCACTGAATAGTTTCGTTATTTCAAGCTTTTGCCGCGAAGTAGAAGAGATATGTGCTCTTTATGGGGCATTAATCAGTGAGTAGTGGTAATTCCTTACCGACGTTTCGGGACAAACTCTCTGTCCCATCTTCAAGGGTCGAGAATCTGGACCCTTGAAGATCTTACTTTATAGTTTATGCGGTGTTTGAAGCGTGCGCTGTCTCATTTGCACATTCTAATGTGTGTACTGTCTAAGGTGCGAACTGTCGAACGTGTTCGCTGTCTATTGTATGCTCTGTCAAAGCGTGTGCTGTTTACGGATTGCTCTGTCTAAATTGTACGCTGACTAAAATTTCCCTGAATATTGTGTGCCTTCTCTAAGGTATAAACTGTCTAAGTTGTGCCCTGTCTGAAGGCTTTGCTGTTAACTGTGTGTTATATCTAAAGAGTGCGCTGTCTGAGGTGTCGCTAAGGTGTAAGCTGTTTAATGTATGTACTGTCAAGTTTGTGGCTGTTTCTGCTCTGCGTTCGTTGGTTCGCTTTTAATCGAGGCACTATGATATGGCTGAATTTTCTTTACCCGATTTTTTTGTTCAACAATATTTTTTGCGATGCAAAGATTCCCAGTATACGGTGCCATACTTACTCACTCCATGGTGCAGAGTCCTTCTTGAGAAGCTAACTGGTCTGCAGCTAGTCAAGAAACTCCCCGCATTTCACAGAACCCGAAGGTTCATTACCGCACTCACAAGCGTCCGCCACCTGTCTCTA
>Ga0123357_10002854_pt1 | contig 19487 bp, 17 predicted proteins | sample TergutEmb28metaG_FD_89873 | JGI IMG/M metagenome (GOLD analysis project Ga0123357, IMG submission 89873) | Embiratermes neotenicus P4 segment gut microbial communities from Petit-Saut dam, French Guiana - Emb289 P4 | ecosystem: Host-associated > Arthropoda: Insects > Digestive system > Gut ...
AGAGGTTATTTTTTGTTGTCGCGGTCGGGGGGCAAACTTTTTTTTTCCTTTTTTCTTGGCCCCCAAAACCCTCACCCAAAGGTTTTTCTAAAAACCCCCGTAAAAACCCCCCCCCCCCCCAAAAAAAAAAACGACGATCCCATTTACATCGCGGTGGAAGCCCGAAATCACGCGTTGTAGGGATGTGCTAACAAGTTACATTTTCTCTCACGACTGATTATTTGGGGCCGAGGCCACGTGTTCACTATGGACTGTTACTACAGCTAAGATATTAATTGCCGATCCCGGTGGCTGTTTGGTCTAAGCCGTAAATCTGCAACTACTCGATTGCTGGGATTGCGGGTTCGAATTCCGCTGAGGTCATGGATGTTTTCCTCTTGTGTTTGTTGTGGGTTGACAGGTAGCGACCCATGCGACGAGCTGATCACGCGTTCAGTGGAGTCCTGCCGTGTGTGTATGTCTGTGTGTGTGTGTGTGTGTGTCCAATTGTGTGCGATGTAGAAACACGAACAGTGAGGCGGCCTATGCCCGATTTGGGTTGTTGCGTCACAAAAAAATCTGTAAGTAGCCGCTACTATATCAGAGAAGAGTCGATATATTTTGCTATATATGCATCCTGTGGTTGGACAGTTTGTCAGGTAGTGTGCCACAGACTGGAAAACTTGTTTTCACATTTTGGTGTCCAGATTTATACACAACAGTCTTCGCTGTTTGCCATTCCCTGACACCCAGCACTGCGGTGTGGGCCAGGGTTGTGTCGCGTACAGCGTGAAATAATTGGATGTGTGAGGAATTGCCTTGAGACGTCAGCCAATGCTGAGCTGCTCTTGAGAGGAGCGTGAGAATCAATAGTAATGTGGGAGTTTGAAGTTCCTGTAATTCTGTTAGTGAATTGGAAATGTGGCAATAATATTGTGGGCTTAGTGCACACCCAGTCCCCTATTCAATGGCTACTTGGGGCTTTTTCCGCTGAAGTCAAGTGGCAGGAACATGAAGATGGCCTCTCAGCTCCACGTAGTGCCGAGGTTTAGAAAGAGTGGAGCTGTATCTCTGCTCCCCCATATGCCTTCATGGCTTTACCTTCAAGTTATGTGACTAGTTGAATACAGATTAAAAATAAATTCGGAACCGGCGTAGCTCAGTCGTTGTAGTGACTAGGCTACGGGCCGTTTGCGCGGGTCGAATCCCTCCGAGGGTAAGAGGCTTTATGTTCTCCGAAACGTCTGGACATGCTCAGGAGCCCACTTAGTTTCCTATTCAATGGGAACCGCTTTTTTAAGGGTAAGCGACCGGGTCTTGAAGTTAACCAAACCTTCATCTAGTACCGAGCTTAAGAATGAGTGGAGCTATACTTCAGTTTCCCTTATATGCCTCCATGGCGTGGACGGGGAAGATGTTACGTTTTTAAAAATAAATATAGTGTCGTTTTAGAACATGGAAAATGGGAAGGAGTTAGGATAGACATTAAGAGATAGATATTGTGATTAAATGAAGAACAGAGTATACGTAGTCGAAAATTACATGTTGTCGCTTAATGCGATAGCTGTCCAAGAGATTAAAGTATACTACTACTGTAGATAGAAATTACGCTGAGGAATTTATGTGCCTATTGACAACTGTAGCTGCACAGTTTACTTCTCTATACTCTGTATCACCGAAAACCACCAGGTCTTGTGGATTGCTGTAAGATAGCTTTATATCTTCTAAATGATTGTGACTCTCCTACCAACTGCATCGTATTTTGAGGTTCTCGAAACACCTGTTGTTGAAAATTTAAGTCTCCTGTAATATGGCGCCATAGCGACTGGTAAATAGTCGGCGACGTTTCGAAGGCTCGTGGCTCCATGATCAGGTAATCCAAGAAGGATGCTTGATCCTGAAGATGAAGGGACTATGATTTTTCGAAAAGTGTATATAATATTCACTAGTCAACACATTATAACGTACCAGAAGACTTGAATCTTCTACATTATAGCTATTTTTCTTCGGAGTCAAGTTGTTAGCTATCTTCTTGAGACTTTATGGTACAGCAATTTGTTTGCGCGCGTGCTTTGATCATAAACGGTAGGGGTAAAATGAAAGAGCTCGTATCTTTCAAATTCGTGTTTTTATAATGCACTGGTATCGATGATTTTTATCAAGGGCTTGATTAAAGTATGTCTTATTCCTTTACATGAATGTGTGGGTAAATACGTACGAACGGGATAAGGAACTGGAAGACACGAAACGTGAAACAGTATTAGATGTGTACAAGACAGGCAGTGTGAGTATAAATGTAACATTGTTTTGTGTTCGCGTAACTTTTGTTGCCTTTGAAAAGCAATAAACATATTCTGTGTGTGTGTCGGTGTTCTTTTTTATCCAGCATGCAGTGTGCATGCACCGTGCCACTATTGTCATCTGTGACATGTCTGATTGTGCCATATTTTTTCACATTATCTCAAAAACGGCACGATTTTCTGGGGGAAAAAAAAATTGAACATGAAATGTAAATGCATGTATTGATTTTCTCTACAACTTTTGTCTGAAATATTTTCATTCTAAGAAGAATTCCTTAACAGTACGGTAAATGTACATATGTCTTCCTGTACAGTACTGTTATTCTTGTCAGATTTTAACGAAACTTGAATCTCCTCGAAAGATATTAGACAAATACTCAAATATCAAATTTTGTGAAAATCCGTCCTGTGGGAGCCGAGTTACATGCGGACGGGCAGACATGACGAAACTAATAGTCGCTGTTTACAATTTTGCCTAAAAACTGGTAACAGCTCGTACGCACTTTTAGCAATCCTGGGTATTATAATGGCAAAGTATTGCGTGTTAGGTTAGAATTGGCTGCTAGAAATGACAGCAGCCACCGTATCTGGACAGGAAGACAGCCATAGTGAAACAGTTGGAGTCTTCAGGCTTCCAGTGTGGTTAATTGAGACGTGTGTGTTTAGTGTAATGGTACACTGCGTTGTAGGCTGGTTGTGCCACCGTTCGAAATTATCTGTCTGGAATGGAACAAGGGCGATAACTGTAGGAAGGAAACTTTAGTGTTTTTGTCTAAGTTGTGACTTTCCGATGATACAAACTTATCTTATCCAACATTACGACGTTATGTAAAAACCCAGAAAATGGATATTGTCCCATTGGTCGGAATTGTCACTAACAGCACCGTCATCCTTTTGTATGTGACACGTCACAAATCCGACAGTTTACCAAGATGGGCAGAGAGCGTCCCATATTCGCAAAGGTTTTTCACCGAAATGTCATTGTCACCGACGTCTTGGACCATTCCATATCTACACCCGATGTACGACTGCCCTTTGCCACACTCAGGCATATTGAATGCTTGGTGACTAGTAAACAGAAGGTTCAAAGAAGCCTCACAGTCTTCGAAGAAAACCTTTCGGCAAGACTAGTAATGACCAAGACCGCTTCCACCGAAAAAGACGGAATCTCGCATTCGTAGATCACAATACGTCCTGCATGATCATCGGAGTTTGGACACGAGGTTTAACTGACAAGTTGGTAGCATATGGATCTGTAATATGTGAGCTTGCATCAGGAATTGTCCCATTCTCACACGTAGCTGAACATAGCAGAGTTCGACGAACTGCCTGCTGTGTGAAAGGATTTCTCTCCCTCCGTCGTTTCGATTTACCCGTGTCCCTACAGCACGTACAGCTTCAAAACTAATGGCGAGGCCCAGTGTTTGGAAATTCAGTTTGGCTTTTGTGCTGAAAAATTTATAATTTTATTTCGGTAAAGAAATTCGTGACTTTCGGTTATGTTATGGACGTTTCTTTTCCACAGAAATTTAAGTTTAACTTTTGAGAATTTTAAACTGGTCAGCCAAAGAAATGTAAAAACCCTTTCGTAGTCCGACCAGTCGCTATAGGGAAGGGTTTTGGAGGTGTCGCCCTGGAGATTGAGTAGAAATGCAGAGGGGATTGTACACGCAAGGGACAAAATTTATGTTATAACCAACTTACTATTTTGTTATTTCAATTTGTTACAAAGGGTTGCATCATGCTAGTGCATTTCTTACTGCCTGTGTAACATTTCCAGGGCGTAAGCAGATGATGTAATCATCACGAGACCCTTCCAGAACACTCCTGCTTAACGTGGCAGGGTTTGTCCAGTTCAAACTGGTTCACTTCCATTGTTTTAAGCCAGGACTGGCGGGCAAGTAGCTTAGCTTGCTAAGTTAGTTGAACACTAACGCTGAGTTCGGATAAACGCGTAAGGGCATGCTTTCTTCAAGGGGGAGAAGCCATCCTACAATAAGTGCAGTTTCAAATGGGGACCAATAGTAGTGAAACATGTACATAAATTACATCACATTGCAACAATCATCAATAATTGTGGTGCAGATTATTAGTGTCAGTATTAGCGAGTTTGTATATAACTTCGAGTCACTACGACACATATAGACAACAGTAGCTAGTGTGTTTACGACATAAAAAACTACAGTCATTGCACAGGGCAATTATGCAAGTTTTAAGAGTTAATACAATTGGTCAAAGGTATCGTTATATTTTAACGTCATCCTTGTGTGTTGTGAACAATGCACTCTTAACTTGAAACGACAAGAAGTAAGCTTCCTATACAAGCAAATTATTGACATTAAGAGGATTGTGCTAACACTATTACTGTAATTTGTGGCGTTCTTCTATTAATAATTCATAATATTAAATGAATCAGCAATTACTGACAAGCTAAAACCCGGCTTGTAGCTTTATGTTCCTCGAACCAGACGAGGCGACAGGGATTCAACTTCTTGGGTAGTAGAGTGATAGTGTAGTTGGTATAGCAACTCGCTGTAACCTGGACGGTCCGGGGATCGTGTCCTGGCGGGGGTGAAAATTTCCGAAACCCGTCCAGTCTGGTCCTGGGGTCCACCCAGCCTCCCATACAATGAGTACCGCGTCATTCCCGGGGTAAAGTGGCCGGGACGTGGCGTTGAACATCCACCCCAATCTAGTCCCGAGGTTAAAGAAAGAATACTGTGCGGATCAGATAACTTGATACCTGAGCTCCGTAACACTGCATACAACTGTGGTCAGCACAGTTCGGTCTCTACTTGGTTCGGGTCGGCACGGCCAGGCAACGTTACAACTGTTCCTAAAACTTGTTGTTTTGGGGAGGAGTAGATGGTCTGTCGCAACGGAATTGCTTCCGCTAAGGCTAAATTTTTTGTTTTATTAGAATTTCCCCATGTTAAAAATTGAATTGCTTCAAAGAAACTACGGAGGCCTGCGGGTTACGAGACAATGTCTTTGAAACGTAGAGCACACGTTTGGAGCTGTGAGCGCTGCGTTTCCCGCTGATCAGCTTGCTTCTTCACCTCCGCGCTGTAAGGGAACAAGACATTAGAGCTATAGCTCTACTCCCCCTCTGGGCCTTCGTGGACTGTTCTAGGGTGAACTTTACCTTTACCTTTCAGTGTGACAGCAGCTAGATTGGAAGTTAAACAGCTTTCGGGACTAAGATTTTATTAGATTGGAAAAAAAAAAAAAGTAATATCAATAAATAAATTAATATTTTGAGGCACCTGAGATATTCTCATGCTCCCGAAGTGTTAGACCATGCTTCTTACTTTCCTAGGCTGTTCAAAGTGTTGGAAAGGGAAGTTAGAATGCGTCCCGTAGCAGTGTGGAAGAACCACCTCCTACGGGCGGCGAAAAGGACTGACAACGTAATCCTCCACAAGACATATTTGATGCCCAGGATGTTGGATATGGAGATATCAAGGCACCCAAGCATTGTGTGAAAGTTTGTTTGATTGAATCACAGTGTGGAAGGTATGGCGAAGTAATTCTCCCAGTTTCTACAGTTCAGTCTTGAAAATACAACCTCCTACTTCCCCGTCTAACCCTTCACTCGAGCTCAATATGGCCTACCCTATGTCCTTTGGTAAATACTGGCCTTCAAAGGAGCCAAAGTGCATGCTGGTTAGTCAACTAAAATAACGTGTCCACACCCACATTAATACCATCAGGAACAGTGGACCTGGTGGTGGTGGTTGTGGTGGCGATAATGGCGGTTGGTTGTGGTAGTAGTAGTAGTAGTAGTAGTAGTAGTAGTAGTAGTAGTAGTAGTGGTGGTGGTGGTGGTGGTTGTTGTTGTTTTAGTAGTAGTAGTAGTAGTTGTTGTTTTAGTAGTAGTAGTAGTAGTAGTAGTAGTTGTTGTTGTTGTTTTAGTAGTAGTAGTAGTAGTAGTAGTTGTTGTTTTAGTAGTAGTAGTTGTTGTTGTTGTTTTAGTAGTAGTGAGGGAGAAATATATATTGGAAAAGTGATATAAAACTTCATTCATCAGAAATACTGTAATTAAAACCGAAGAACAATCACAAGAATTGGACCAAATAGATCAGTTAACTACGGAGGATATTTTTTGTCAGACCGACAACTGCAGAGTGAGCAGTATTGTCTATAGCTATGCAGCAGTAATGCCACCCGCAGTCCACTGATAAAATGTACTCCCTGTATGTACGCCGGATACCTTCCTCCCTAAATGTAGGAGAATATTAATAAACGTTAGCATATTTCATGAAATGAAAGTGAAACATTACAGTTACAGACCCCTGATGGGTCGCACAGGCAAATTCAGGAATAGACGTGTGTCGTATTATGTCAATGAAAATAAATATGCAGTAATAAAATTTTAAAAGCTGCAATCCATCCAGCAGTTCACACAGTTTATACTTGCGTTCTTTGCACCTTGGAATACCCAATTTGCATTCGAGAATCTAGGCTTACATACTTCCTGAGGCCCTAAAATATGTTGCAGTGATTGATGTGGTTTCTATCGCCCTGGCCGCTTACCTAACCATGATCATTATTGCCGTTGTTCTTACTTGGTGCTGTCTGTGGTTAATGCGTCTCGGCTCTTGAGCGGAGCTGCATGCAGTAGCTCTTCATTTTAAGCCACACGTAATAACATTCGCAGACGGTTGCATGATGTTATTCAATCATACTCTATTTTTACATAGAGCGCTTTAAATACAATATTTCAAACCAATTCTTGCGTCTCAAAGTAATAAAGTAACGAGATTTATATAACGTCCTATTTCTGTTCACATAGAAATTTAAGTATTATGAAACACAGAGGCTTCTTGTTTTGTATCTTCTTCAGGTATACGTTGTATTTGTTCAACATGACATTGCGTACAAAAAAGAGCAGAATCTGAATTTTAGGTACTTTGAAACTTACAGATGCAGTTAGAAACCTTAAAGATGCAGGAGAAACAAAACAAGAGTGTTCAGCGTAAGAAAAAGTATATTGAGTTGACATGTTAATATCCGAGCGTGTATTAGGCAGTAACGAAGGACAGGTAAAGTGCGATGAAGTACTTTGACCAATGACACTTCACGTAATAGGTTTTATCTTCATGGCAAGGATGCAGTGTTTCAAGTAGGTCTGATAATGATTAGAAATTTGGCCACACACATTTATTCCAGGTGAGCATAAAGTTGTTTCTGCCCATGCCGTGAAGACGTGGGGGGAGTAGAAATACAGCTGTACTCATTTTCAAGCTGACTTACTAGATAAATGTGAGTGGTCAGCTTCACGTCCTGACTGCTTTATTTACGGGGAACGAACCTCCAATACCCATTAAATATTGGTTTTCTGGACACGAGGGCCAGTCTGGGTGATACAGAGAAGAGCATTTGTAGACTCTGCCGGAAATATAATCCTGGATCGTTCATCTGGTAGCGTAATTGCTATATTGACAACGTTTGTTGTACACAAGATTCTTTACGTGGTAATCTTATGTATGTTACTGTGGGAGACGGGCGACATGTAATTTCCCACTCCCACGCCAGAAACCCAGCAAAGAATTAAGATGCATAATTGCCGTCTCTAACCCCAATGTTGAATTGCCGTGCTACCTGATACACACTGCAGCACACCAAGTAGCTATAGTTGAAGTTCCACAATAAGATTGCTGTCTGGTGTTTAAGCACCACGCTAGTGAGGGCGTGGAATGAAAGCTCCACGCATTTTAAGCTTTGGTATAAGACTGTTGTGGGCGGTTAGCTTCACCATCTGCCCTCTGTTTCCAGAGGCTGGGTGAGTCCCAGTACTGAACTGGAGTTTTTTGGGGGGAAAAATGCTTTGCCGCTGCGGAGAATCGAGCCATGTTTTCGATAGCATTCAGCCCATGATCTGGTCACTGTATTGACCACGCTGTATGAAGGTGGAAAGTTTAAACATTCATAGACGTTAATCCAGTGGGGAAAACATACTTCTTTTTTCTCCTGCAGTCGTTCTAAAGGGTCACGGTAACTTCATTATTCAGGGTTGACAAAGACAATGAAGCCACCATTATCCTTTGAAACATCTGGAACTACTTGCCAAATGATACAGCGTCTCTCCCACAAGATTTGAGTCTTCAGCGAGCCGCTGTGAGAACCTCAGTGTTCACATGTTTGGTTATTTTAACTTTTGAAATATTTACCTGTATTTTCTTGTTTTGCAGGCCCATGAAGGTCAAGTCTATTCACACGATCATGTACAGAATCTCTCGTCTGACCTGAAGTTACCCCTAAGTGTCTTCTATGAAGCACTTTGCCCTGATAGTATCAAGTTTTTCAAAGAACAGTTGGTCCCTACATACAAGGTGCTTGGAAAGTATATAAACCTCAACTTTGTCCCTTTTGGCAAAGCCAGACAGGTAAGTGCATATTTTCCAGTACAGTCTGTGGTGCATACCTTACCTCTTACTTTATTTTCGGCACTATTACAGTTCCATTAGAGCTTTTAACTTTTTATGTATGGCTTCAACAGTCTACTGAGTGTCCTGTGAATAAGGGAGAAGTCAAATTGTGTTATGGCTAATTCAATTTGAAAGTGCTGAAATTTAAATACTGAGAAATACATTGTGTGGGATGCTTGAAAAGAAATTAACTTGAAAGTTGCTCGTATGCATTTTCAGTGTTCAGATCAAGTTAATACATATAAAAAATAATGTGTGTATTTGTGTCTCTGGAACCAGTTTCAAAGTGATGGTTAGTAAAATTTCCATCAAATAAAATGGAGGTGTGATATCTATAACCTGAACTACTCGTAATGTGCTGATAAATTTTAATAGAAATATTAGATTCATAATTAGTCTGCAGCTCAGAATTGGAAGTCTTTATTTTTTTTTCAGGTTTATTTTAATAAACTAATTATTTTAAACATGTTACTGCATGCCAGAGCATAAACCTAAGAAATAGCACATTACTTATGATGTTGCAATTGTAATTTTTGTTTTTATGTAATTTAATGCCCTGACAATGAACATGTAATGGTTGAAACATATAGCTATACATATAATGATAAAATTAGTTTTGTTGATGCTAATCAGTAATGTGTCTGTAATTTATACAACACAGCAGGATATCCATGATTAAGAAACCCTAAAATTTTGTTTTAAATGTACATATTTACTAAAAGTTTAAAATTAAATATTTTTTTGTTTAATTTACAGTGTAACACAAATTTCAACTTGCTGATTTGAGGTTGATCTATTGCATTATTATGCACTGCATATAGCCTTCCAAGAATTTTATGGCCATAGAATTTTCTTATATGAAAATTAAGTTAGCGTAAATGAGAGTTAGTTGTGCTAGTAATAAGAATCATTAATATGAGAAAATTGTTCTAAACTGTCAGTTGGCAGCTTTTGATCCACATAATTGCTTCCACACACATTCAACACATATTGTTTAGCAAGAATATGTGCACATCTGAGATATGTAGTGGGTAATGTGATAGCTTGTGCACTTTGAATTCAGAAATGTGTGATTGGAGATTTTCATGGCTGTAACTGTGAATATGTTTAGTTTTGTGGGATGTGATGATGTGTAGGCTCAAAAAAAGTGAACAACATTGCGAGGAGCCTTCTGATAGAAACATTTACCTTAACAAAGAATGCTGTTCAATTGTGTTTACTTTTGCAGTGGTACAGCAATGACTCCTATCAATTTGAGTGTCACCATGGACCAAAAGAATGTTTTGGGAATATCATACAGGCATGTGCTGTAAATGTATTTCATGCACCTGCTGACATATTCAACTATGTAACATGCCTCATGACAGAAGTTAATCCCAGTGAAGTCACAAATGCCACATACCCTGTGGATAGCGTAAGTGATATGTTTAGAGTTAGATATAGATTAGTAGTTGGGTTTGAGGCCTTGCAGTCCCAATGCCTTAAAATGAGCCTGTTGTGCCCCATAATCTGATACAAGACCAAGGGAGCCCTGTTCCTTTGCTAAAGTTCCAGATGGACCCTAGACTTAGACTATTCAATATCCTCTAGGTCCAAGAAAAAGGAGCCCACATATGTATATCTGAGTGAAGCCAAGGCTTCACACTCAACACAGAATGTGGGCTGAAGTTTATTCCTCTTCTCCACATCTCCTACATAAGGGACTATTGGTCAGTGCCATTAATTGAAAATGTGTTCTCAGGGTATTACGTCCCGTAAGTGGGCCAATCACAACCCTGGATTGTGTCCGGTTAAAGGACAAAAATCTGGTCTTTATAGTTGGACTGGGGACTGAAATCAGTTTTCGAGCCTGTCTCTGAATACTACAAGGACCATGCCACATTACCAAGTGCTGGTTATCCACACAGTGTTATATCTTTCCCTAGGATGGCATAGGTCCTACAAAGGTTTTGTTTCCACATACCCCAGCATGTCGAGGGACCCAAAACACTCCCACTAAGTGCCAGGTAGAAATATCATTCATTGCCTATTGGCACTGTCATACAAATGGAGACTTTGTTTTGGCAGCCTGTAGGGCTTTCAGAGCCCTATATTCATTCATTTGAATTTCATGAACACAGGCCAAGATGGCATATACTTCAACCTGAAAAACTGTAGCAAGAAGGCTCAATATTTCTCTAGGAAACTAGAGAAATATTGAGCCTTCTTTCCAAAGATTTCCCATAGACTCCAACCCTCTCCCCTCCATCGTTCTGGACCCATCTGTAAACCTGAGAGCCCTTTAACTACAGGAGGAGTCCCAAGTTCTCTGGTCCTCTCCTTTCTAGTCAACGTAGTAACCGCATATTTGTGTTCAGTATTAAAAGCTGGCCTCATAACATTGAACACCATATTAAGTATAGGATCAAACCTCTCAAGCTGCATCAGTATGCTACTATGTCCTTGAGTGGGTGAAGTTAGGCCCAACATCCTAGACTCCAGAGACGATGTGCAGATGACCGTGCCTTAAGCTGAATCACCAGCTCCAGTAGAGGGAAGCCAGTAAGTGCCTCCATAGCACCAGTAGGAGAAATGCGCATTGATACCGTTATCCCTAAACATGCAAGTCTTTGTATCCTGCTTAGTCTTTTCTTGACATTAGATGTCTGACAACTGGGCCATCAAACTAAGGATTCAAAAGTGGTGAACGACCAAATGAGAGAGACGTAGAGCCTAAGGACCAAGTTGGGACTCAGGCCCCATGTCACATCACAGGCCCTTCTACAGGCCCACAACAGATTGTGAGCCTTCCTCACCATTACATCCACATGCTCCCTCCATGTTGGCTGAGAATCTGGGACTACCCCGAGATACTTGACCGACATACAGCGACATAGGTAACCCCAAGAAAGTGGTTTCAAGAGATGAGGGGTTTCATTCTCCTTGTAAATATAACAAGTTCAGTTTTGTCAAGATTAACCGACAACCTGAACTTGTCGCATCATGTCTCTACAGTATGTAGGGCCCTCTGCATGAACCCCAACACAGGGCTTGGGAATTTCCCCACTGCTGGAAGACAAATGTCATCTGCTTAGCCTTGAATTCATATTCCATTCCCACTGAGCCTTGCTATCAGATCATCAACAAATGACAATAGAATCGGCGAGAAACACACCTCCCTGCGGGTAACCCCTGGATACTGCAACCCTTGTGGAAAATTCATTAAGAGTTGACGCAGCCAGATGCCCCTCCAGGGTAGCTCTAATCCACCACACAATGATGTGATCAAGCCCTTGTCTAACAAGAGCAGCACACATGGAATCAAAAGAGGCGTTGTTAAACGCGCCCACTATATCTAAGAAAACACCCAGAGCTGTCTTCCTTTGGTCAAGCACCTTCTTAACCCAAAACCATGAGGTGATTTAAGGCTGTTTACATGGATTTCCCAGCCTGATAAGCATGTTGATTAGGATGCCATGGCAATAAGCCAGAGCTTCATCTATTAGAAATCTATCTACCATCCTCCCCATGGTCTTAAGTAGAAATTATGTGAGAATGATAGGTCCAAAATCCCCATGTCCACTATAGAAATTCCTACTAGGCTTAGGTATGAACACTACCTTGACCTGATGCCATATGGCTGGAACATAGCCAGTAGCCAGGCATGCATGAAAAGTCCTGGCTAGGTAAGGGACAAAAACCATCCATCTCTATTGCAAGAGGGCCAGGAATATGTCATCCACTCCTGGACGTTTGTGTATTGGGCAAAAGAGTGTGCCCATTCCACTCTCCTGTAAGTGACAACCCTCACAGCCACCCACCAGTTGAAACATTTGTCATGGTGGCAGCTGCAGGAGAGACCATTTCCTCGGTGACCTCTGAGTTAGGAAACTGAGTAGCAAGAAGGAGGTCTTAAATTTTCCCCCTTCGATTGCCGGTGGCTTCCTTGCCTAGCTTGATCTTGATCTTAGGGTCCTTGAAGAACCCGTATGTAACCTGGCCGACATGGCTAGGTCATTAATGGAGCTCCAGAAAGTCCTCCATGCATCTTTTAAGGCCTTCCTTAACTTCCTTCCTATATCTCCACTGAGCCTCTCCTGTAGAATTTCCAACTTTGTGAATTCCTATATGTTCGACAGTTATTAAAGAGCTGTCTGACTGCTGTGCTGAGGGACTCCAACTCAGGTGTCCACTTCAGAGAATTTCTTCTTGTCCTAACAGGTTTAATAGGGCAGTTGTCCTCATAAGCTGAGATTAGGGCCTGCTGAACAAAAAGAATTGCAAGCCCTAATTTGGCCTCATCTTTCATTTTCATTTCTGGGCCCCTCTCCAGTCTGCCCTTCAGTCCCTCTCAAAAGGAGTCCCAATTGCTACCCCTGGGATTCCTGATCAACCTTGCTGGTACAGAGACCTATAAAGTGAACAGAGTATGTCTATGGTCTAACAGGTAGGGTTCAGAAGAAACCTCCTAATCTTTGAAAGTCTCTAGGAGCCTAAAGGACCTAAGGGTAATATCAATCACATCTAGCCTTCTGGTACAACAGTAGGTGGGATCATCACCTTGAATAGGATCTCTAGAATCGAAGAATTTAGAAATTGCATAAAGCCCTGCTGAAGTTGGCTGCTGGCAGAGTCCCCGGCAGGAGCATTTGCAAGCCTGGCCTTCTTAGCCACTTTCTTGGTAGCACCACTATTGTTCTTCTTTATGTTCTTGGGATCAAGGTTGCCAGCCTTCTCTGCTAACATCTAAGATTCGCAGAACTTGGGCTACTAGGGGACAGGTGTTCCTCCCGGCTAATGAGAGTCTCACTGGTCCCAGGTGAGCTCAGATTCTGCTTGGTTGCACCTTGTGGAGCCACTAAGCACAGGGGTTCCCCTTTACTAGAGCCCATCTTGGAATCCTGACTGGAATCCCCAGTTAAGTAGTGCTCCATAAGTTCAAGTTTGTTCAGTTTTATTAATACTGGACACAAAGTAGGGGGGAAAACCCAGTCCACCAACTAGAGGCCTCATGCCTGGTAAGGCTTTGTACATCTGATAGGTCACATGGTATCCCACAACCCATCGTTCACGACAGACTTACCCACTGCCATTCATCCCATAGGCATGGCGTTCACATTGTGGGATTGGGGATTTTTTCTGAAGTTTTACTCCTGGAAATCCACGGTCTTCTGCACAAACAGGGTCTCATCTCATGGGGTGTGGCTCTTCACCATGCATGGATGGTCTTGAATGGACAGAGGCTGTATATTCACAACCTCTGGAGAATAGACAGCAGCCTGTCCAGGCCAGCATTGTCACACATGGGTGACATGTCAGACCTAGGCACAGACCAGCCAACTCCCCTTGACCCTAAGTGATATGTTTATGTATTGTTTGGACAGGTTGAGTTGCTGGTTGTACTGCAGAATACACAGTAAATGAAACTAGGAAATTTCATTCCTGCAGAATTCATGTCTGTTATACAAGAAATATTACATTTTCAATTACAATTCTAAAGTTCCAGTTTATGTCAAAGACACTCATCACAATTAATGAAAAGTGTCATTCAGTTTAAACCAGTTTTCAAGAATGCAATATCTTTTAAATTTTAAGGTACATATTATTGTGACATTTAAGATGGGCAATGATAATGCACAGTGTAGTGTGAAGGCTGGTACTAACATGTTGGAGGGAATAAGAATGGCAAACATGGTGTCTTAATTGAGAAGGTTCTGATATTGAGAGCCTAAAATCCGTCATATGCAGCAGCACAGATTGACAGTTGCAGAGTAAGAAGAGATGATTTTGTACACGCAAGGGACAAATTTTATGCAATAATTAACTTACTATTTATTATTAACTATTATCTTTTTAAACTTATTTGTGTGCACAAGGTTGCACTGTGTGAGCATTGTTTATGAGATTTAATGCGCGCATTTTAGGTGGGAAGCTGATGTCATAGCGTCCTCCCTTTGTGTTCTTAGCGTCACTAGGTAGCATGCCTTCTCTACAGTCGGTCACATGTGTTATGGCGTGGCCTTCCACAGGGAAGCTATCCTAACAAGTGCAGTTTTCTCAAGTACATAGGGTACGTTAGTAGCGTTCCTACTCCACGCACTTTTAGACGTGTGAACAAATTATCAGTGTCAGTACTAGCAAGTTGTGTATAACTTCGTTACTTTGACACAAATAAAGGTATAGCTAGTGGGTCTTGCAACGTAGCCGCTACAGTGTTTGTAAAAGGCAATTCAAATAATAGTGTTACCACAAGGGTGACAACGTTACTATTTACAACTTAAGTGTAATCTCAGTCTACAACAAGGTGCAACCACAAAGGTTAATTACAGTTTGTAACCAGTGTATCTTACTCACAAGAAACATTAACCAGTTTGTGTACAAAATTATATTTTTAGAGTTAACAGTGAACTAAATTAAAAATTGCTTTGACCGGCATTTATTTGTGAGTAGATTAATTACTATTCAATCCTGTATGTTCCCTGAACCAGAGCAGGGCGACAAGTTTCATATTTTTGGTGTGGTAATGGGGCCACCAAACCAAAGTGTTCTTGGTGGGCACAACATAGAAGTGGCAAATAATGATTAGATTTGACTGGGTTTCTACTCACGCCTGTTCCACTGTTGCTCTCTCTGGACACTTGAAACTTCCTCCTAACCAAACAGATAATCTGATCTTCCATTTACAGGCTTCCTACTTCTGAGGGTTTGTGTCTGAGATTTTCTTTTCCTGCAGACTTGCTAGCACTTTCAGGCCTCTGCTGGGTTATGTTAGAATTACTGGCTGCTGGGACGTAGGTCTTGAACAACCTTGACATTGTGTTCCACATCCAGTACGTCACTGCCCCTTGCTACCTGTCTTGAGTTACATGAGCACCCTGTGATTTTGTGAGCACTATTATGCCCATTCCATAATTTGCTTCATACCTGTCTGGTAGGAACATTTGTATTAAAGTGTATGTTCCTTACATTTTTCTTGATGACTTCTGAGTTAATTTTGGCATTTGTTTTTGGACACAAGAACTATGGGGAAATATGTGTCCCAAAACTATAGTGTGCGATAATCTGATGGGATTTTTCAAAGTGGTGTCATCTCAACCCAGTTGCCACCCACTGTTTCACATGGTATCTCACACCTTGGTTGCATTGAACTAGGAGCCTGTTTGCTTCTGTATCAAGATGTAAACCTTCTCTGAAGTAATGTAAGGGTTGGAACTTAAAATGGATTGTTAAACTACCTAAACTACTGGGAGTGTATCTAGGAAGTGAGTCATCCCCGTTGTGTGTGCGATAAATTTGGGTGGTATGTAGTCCATAGTTGTGTTGGACTACATACCACCCAAATTTACTGGGAGTGTATTTGCATAGTTTTTTATATTTAGATCAGACTAGGGTGTTGATCAAGAGAAATAGAATTTTGATTGTTTCATTGGTGAGTTTGTTGTACAAAATATCTTTTACTTTTATGTGCATGGTAATATCATTGTCACTGAGTGAATTAATTATTTTGAACTCTTAAGGTGGCAGAGAAATTTGCTTTTACTATACAATGTCAAATATCAAAGATGCTTAGTATCTGAATGAAAAATCTTGCTTTAGGGCTGAAGGGATGAATTTATGAAAAGTTTTTAACAATCTGTACTGTTTCAGTGTGGAAAGGACCTGGAAGTGGATAAAGTAAAGATCTGTGCGAATGGAAAAGATGGTTTAAGATTCTTGTCAGAAATGGGGAACAAGACTTCTACCTTGGATCCACAATTGCAGAGTGTTCCAGCTGTTGCTATAAATAATGTAAGAAAGCTTCAAATTTTCCTTAGAAAGTGAAACTTGGTTAAACTCTCTGCTGTAGACTATTGGAATGGTGGGAGATGCACTGATAACTTAGAACTAGTGTTACAATCGCGTATTATTCAGTGCTTGTGTAGGAGCACTCAGTCTGTTGTGACAGTTGCATCCAGTAAGGCACTTCCTTGACTACTTAAATATATTTTAAGTTGTCATTAATGGATATTGTGAGACTACTAATCTTTAAGCATAGATCAACTGTGTTTTGGATTATGTGTTAACAGAGTCTGTTTTTCACACAAATAATAATGCAATATGCATATAAATGGTGCAAGAAAATGAGCCACAACAGATTTAAATGTTCAGCATGGTTAGCAGCAGACCATTAAAATGTCAAAACAAAAGGCTGAAATGTAAGAAAATAGGTATTTGGCAGTATTAGAAAGGTAATGATTTTAGGTTAACATATATTTGTCTGTGTGTGTGTGTGTGTGTGTGTGTGCGCGCGCACGTGTAGTTTTTTGGAGGTGGTGGATGGTTGCTTTTATAATTTATTGGCAGGTTTCAGCTTTAATATATATCAAGCTCAGGAACTTTATAACCTGGTTTTGAAATATTTGACTACTGCCTGCCATTTTACCAATCTCAATTTATCATTTTAATCTTAGAGGATATATAGCTACAGTGTAAGCCACTTTATCTGTTGTGAATATTATTATCAAAAGATTTCAAGAAAATTGTGATGTTAATGATATTTAATGAATTCCAGTTGCAACAAGCTGAAATCTTAATTTTGAACATTTCGATGTGCGTGTTGTTATATTATATCTTTGTTTTCTTGTACAGCTTGATGATTGTTTGTTTATAAAGCTGAAACATGTAGCTGTTGGTTGCAAAAAATATGTGTTGTGTTTGACGGTTATATTTTTTGTTTGTACATTTGAACACAAAAGAATGAGTAATGTAAAGTAAAGTACATAGTTGTGTGGTTGAATGTGTGTTCTGTGAATATTTGAGTCAGAATTTCATAAACTCTTGTGAAGACATACAGACACTGCTTGCTATTTTAAAGTTGGGACACTCATATTTCTCAGATAATTTAGGACTTTGTTTAAAAAAAATTATGGTTTCTGACAATGTTAATACCATATTTTCTAACTGATCCCTTCATGTTCTGTAAGTTTTCTATTTTAATCCAAATTCTCTATTTTTGTTGTGTTGTTTGTCTTCCACCTTGACATTCTCTTTTGTTCATCTTCCTCTTCAAGTTTCTTCTTTTATATATTTGTTTTCCTTATGAACAACAATTCCTTGAACACTCTGCCCATAGCCTAGTCACTATACGGATTATGCTGCCATGGATTTCTTCAGAACATTCTAAGGTATGAGAAATGAAGCAAGTGATGTGCAACTCAGTTTAACTTAACACCTCACTCTCAGTGCTGTGGGCAAAATGCATTCTTATATCTTACCTTCCTAGTACATTAACCTGTTACACTGAATCTTCATATAATGCTTAACCTACCAAAGTAATTACAAATGTGTACAGACACATTACTCAGATCCTGCATAACAAAGATATGCAAAATGAATAGTACATAAATCTTTTTTGGTGAAGAGTGAGAAAGCAATTAATTGTTTCTGATAACAGTGATTCTACAAACTCCCTCATCTTAGGAGCTTAAAAGCACCAGTAATTCTTCAGTGGATACATCTTAGGAATCACTCACTTCAAATATTTCACTTATCATTTTTTGTTGTTATTATTATACAAGCAAGATGAGGTGTATGTATTATTTCTGCCAGGTTACAAATGCTGTAATTGCAAACAAATTACTATTCTTGGCTTCTTTATTTGAGGGATGAGTATAGGATGTTGCCTTCCTGTAGGTATGTAACCTTTGTTGTTCACAATTTCTTCAGCCCTTTCTGTTTGCAATTTTTCCAGATGGAAGATCCTACAATTGCTTCTGCTAGAACTTGGTAATTTTCTTTTTTAAAAAATTCCTGTGTTATGGAAAAATTGATTCATAAAAACTGTTGATTCATTTGGATAAACTGATGGAATGTGTTTCTTCTCATCATACCTCTATAGTTCATTGCACCTGGTTGTTCTCAGTTGTGTGTTCCAAGTAAAAAAAGGTAAAGTGCACCCTTGTACAGGCACTGAGGCTCTGTACAGGCTGTATGGCCCATTACCACTGGGAAAGACCCAGTACCCATTGTACAGGAGGCTGGGAGGGCCCCATTGCTGGTCAGGACAGGTGTGGAATATCTCGCCCCCACCGGGATTCGATCCCCAGCCCGTAGCCAGTGGCTATACCTACTACACTACCTGGCCCACATGTTCCAAGTAGACCAACTATATTGAAAAGAATATAACTACAAGGTGTGGCAATAAAGAAACCGGATTGCTTTTATTACTCATTTCCCGCCACTTCGATGATGAAGAGGAGGGTAGGGCATTGACCCGTGGACTTTCCTCTACTGTCACACAAAGGTTCATTCATGCACATCGGTTAGTCTGGCTGTGACCATTGTTAGAAGCGGATTGTGTGTCTGAGCTCCGTGGGAATAATGCTGAGTGCTAATGTAGAACAACGTGTTACCATCAAATTCCTCACAAAACTAGGAAAATCTGCCACAGAAACTTACAATTTGTTGACAGAAGTATATGGTGATCAATGTCTATCTCGCACGCAAGTTTTCGAGTGGTTTAAGAAGTTTATGGAAGGTAGGGAAGACGTCGGGAACGATCCAAAATCGGGCCGTCCTTCCACTGCGAAAACTCAAGAGAATGTGGAGAAGGTCACTAGGATTGTTCGAGGAGACCGCCGACTGAGCATTCGAGCAATTTCTGAACTTACCAACATCAATAAGGAAAGTGTTAGAGAGATTTTGCACGACGATCTGGGCATGAAAAAGGTGTGTGCTAAAGTGGTGCCAAAAATCCTTACCCCCGAGCAAAAGGAACATCGAGTGAATTGCTGTGTTGACACTCTTGAAAACATTGAAA
>Ga0123357_10002856_pt1 | contig 19481 bp, 10 predicted proteins | sample TergutEmb28metaG_FD_89873 | JGI IMG/M metagenome (GOLD analysis project Ga0123357, IMG submission 89873) | Embiratermes neotenicus P4 segment gut microbial communities from Petit-Saut dam, French Guiana - Emb289 P4 | ecosystem: Host-associated > Arthropoda: Insects > Digestive system > Gut ...
ATATATGGGGAATATTCAGACGGCTGGACACATTCTTAACCTCGGTGTGATTGGTCAACATCGCACCTAGCCGCTTTCTCTCCGGGAACACTCTCCCCCCTCCAATTTACGTAAGTCTTTACTTTTGCCGGTATTCGAACCCTGGATCTTCCAGCCTGTAGCTTTGTCTGCACGCCGAGTTAATTATCCTGGGATCTTCAGGATAACGAGATGATGAAAGGTCTACTGATCGCAACATGTCGTATTCAGACAATATATCATCTCTTCTGTTTATCTATTCTGTTTTCGCATATTTATGGACTAGAATATTTTATTCATTTAGGTCCGGCTTTGAGCCCAAAGCAGTTTATGTCATATTTGTGGTAAATGAGGTGGCACCGGAACAAGTTTTCCTCTCAGTACTTCGGTTTTCTCTTGTCGATTTCATTCCACCAATCCTCCACACTCATATTTCAGTCATCAACCCCCGATGCTCTATGTTCTATCCGTTGTCAGAGCCTTTATATTAACGAAATATCTTTCTGTTTCTTATTTGAATTACAGTTATCCCACATAATGCTGATATGGCTTCATATAGCAGTTTCTTCGAAGGGTACATACTATTTTACATAATGTATGGACGGTTTATGAAAATTTCGCTTCAGCTTTTGATACTGCTGTAAGTCCAAAGTCTGTGAGTCCAGATAAACGATAATGATTGCACTGCAAAGCTATCAAAGTTATAGAAATGTAGAATTATTGCAAATAGTAGATTAAATGTTATTTATATTCCGAGATTTCTCTGCACGTGGGAAACGTTTATTGCAAATTGAGTTTATATTCTCAGGAACTGTTACGGTAACACTTGACATTCCCAGAAACTCCATTTCCTCGTCGTGATATTTTATGGTTTAGATCACAAGGAAATAGAAAAGGAATATTTAGATACTGAAAAGTAGTATACGCCTTTTGATTCTCAGTTTGTTTGACACATACAAAGGTTTTCATGGTTAAAGCATATAATTGACAGTCTGTAATTGATTTCTCTCTAATTATGTACAATTGAAAACACACTAACAGTAAAGGTAAATATGAATCTAGAACAAACCATGAAGTTGCAGAGGAAGTGTAGAAACAGAACTCTACTGTTTCTTTAACCTCGGCGCCAGAAGCGGTTGGTGGTTAACCTCACGCCCTGGTCGCTTTACCCCCGGATAGGAGATCCGCTACGCGTTGTGCAGGAGGCTGATGGGCCCCAGAGACCGTCTGGGCCGATGCGGAAAATCTCACCCCCACCGGGTTTCGATTGCAGGACCGTCCAATTCGTAGCGAGTCTCTATACCGACTGCGCTATCCCGGCAAACCTAAAAACATACTAATGTCGGATTATTTCTTCTACATAGAGAATACATCATTTTATTAAACATACAAGTAGATGATGTACGGTAATAAGTCGTCTGCGAACATTACGGTTCCATTCAAACACTTAAAACATGTGACATTCAACCTGCAATGTCCAGGAATATTTAAGGATACCCTTTAGTTGGAAATTATATACAACTATATGGGGTAAGTTGTTTAGAAAATTAATTTGAATATTCAGCGTGATTAGGTGAAAATTTAAATCGATTCACTCTTCAAGAAAAATGTCGTTCCCCGTTAAAATTCAGGGTAATTCTCTTAGTTTTGATTTTTCTGGATCTAAATATGATAATCGAATTGCCCTATTGCCCACCAGTATTAAGGGAGAGAGGACTAAATTAAAATACTAGGTTTGGAATACAAAAGTAATAGATTCGATTCTAATTACAATGTACAATACCAAGCAATGAACATTATCTCTATGTACAGTATCCTAACTAAAAAAAATCCATTAAATACTCACTTCGACTTCTTTTGCCTCTTATTTTCGCCAGTTAGTGTCTCTCTTATAAGATTCCAGCAGCAGTCAGCCAACGTATTTAGACTCCATTTTTCACTGTACGTCTTTTAATATTCGGAAATATCCCGATAGAACCTTCCCACCATGTTCATCGGAGACAGCTCCCATGTTTTCAGGAAAAAGATTCCAAACGGGAATGCAGAAAATGAAGTTTCGATGACAAGCTACACTCCAAAGCACTGTATGGTAAAATTAGTTCCTGCACAATTTCAATACATTTTTTCGCATGTTCATTGCTTACAAAATTTCTACAGACGTTTTCATTTGCCTTCCAGGCTCTTATTTCTGTAGAATTTAATTTTGTACTAAAGTCTTGGTCTTCGAGTATTTATATAATTTGTGGACCAAAGAAAATTCCTTCTTTCAACTTGGCCCCACTTATTTTGGGAAGTTTTTGCCTTCAATAGGCGAATCCTTCGCTTTCATTGTCCATCGCTTTCATATATATTTTTTATCAAACCTACATGGATACGTAATGGAAGCAAATAGATTTTTGACTTATCCATTAAAGCAGGATGTGCCACATTCTTCTGACTTGCTGTTATTTCTGAACGGAGTGGCCATTTTTTTATTCGGCAGAGGCAGCCCCTCTCTCGGCTGTCCCATACAAATTAAAAGCAGCAGAATTTAGTGTATCCGCCTTGCAGCACAGTCAGCATTGCTATAACTGTTAAGTCAGCACATGTATTCCGCCGGTGTTCTTTATAGCGTATATTTTTGCAGCAAACCCTGAAGGTTCTCTTACTTTTTTTTATGTGAACTGCATAATCCATTGTGATAGAAGGTAAATTATTTCAATTGGGGAGTAACAATGGCTTCAGACTGACTTTAGATGAATCACTGAAAAGCCTCCATTGCTCCGAACATGTTTTCAAGTTGCAATTCTTTCATTAAATGTTGGATATTATTCCAGTACATCAGATCACCATTATCTGAGTAATACATTGCTATGTCTGACTGCCTCTTCCTATACAATGATACTATTACACCTTTCTCAAGAAGATTCCACTGCTTAAGCCGCGATCCAGTGGCTGAGGCTTCGTTTTGTCACTGTGATAAAATGTTGGTTTATTTAGCGTCCCTTAAAATTGCAGTGTGATAAGTACACTGCAAATTTAACCTTTTAAAGCCTACTGGTTACATGATGCACCAACAGGTGTACAATTCAACAATTGTACGTTCTGCCCAAAACTGTATTTATGTGTTTTGTATTCACCTCAGAACAGAGATTTGTGCCACTTACAGCATAAACTGATTGGTTTTTATAACCGAGATGAAAAGTGTTTACTGCGCGGTACGGACTGGGTCTTTAAATAAAGCAGCCTGCGCTTAGTCTTTAAAGGGTTAAGGGACGCTAAACAGCTAGAAGTAAGCCCTTTAAGTATGAGATATAATTTGAGCAATATTACTGAAGGTATTTAAGAACCTTACGTAAATGAAAAAGAAATTAACATCAAGATACACCTTTGGCTAATCCCAAAATTTCAGTTTTTGGCCATTAAACTGAAGTAGAACAAACTCCGTTGAAACTGTCTCTTTCTTTTCCGTTAAGTGACTGCTAACAGGAATTTCAGCTCTTTTACCTTTCTTAAGTCTTATCCCTTTCTATTGCCTATGTCTATTTAGCCGACTTACAGTTTCCTGTTTGTTGCTGCATACTGATAGAAGAAGTGTCACATTCGATGGCCATTTGTTTACAGTGTAGTGAATGAAGTGATCTGTGCGGATGGATTTCAGTTGACTGAATAACCGGATGTTGCCAAACATAATTTCACAGATAAACACGCTTTATCGACTGGTCTAGTTCATTTTAAAAATAAGTGTGCTACAGTGAAAATGATTATCCTGTGTTATACCCATCATGCACTAAAAACAAGAAGATGTCTCCACAAATATTTGAGATTTTGTCTGCTTCTTGCATATTTACGCGGTATTCTTTGTCAAGGTCTGCAGTCGTATAGGTTTCATAAAAGGATGATAGGGTTGAAGGCGTTCATTGAAGAAACCTTAGTTAGGGAAAAAGAAAAATTTTGCTTTATTTTACTAGAAAGCACAAGATTTTCACATGGGCTGTGCAGTCCATGTTGTACCATAGAAAGAGTAACTATTAAGATATGCACCTGAGAACAGAGCAACCTCACTACCAGTAACAGGAAACTAGTTATAGAAATGTTAAAAATAACCACAAGAATTGAAAAATAAAGCCTTAAACACTCCACACATCGAAACCATGAAAAAGCTACGAACTCATCTATACCACATGTACAACACAAAGAACCAGAACACAAGCATTTAATATTCTTAACAACATTAACGCCATCTGTAGAAAAAATTTCCTGTCCTCGTGGGTTCTAAATTTTTATTTAGACAATTCTTTGTTGATCAAAAGATACGAGATGGGCGAAACTTCAGTTCTGGGTTTGCTGATGGGATTTTATAAACATAACATGTAGACCGCTTCCTTGTTTTTTTTATATGCTGAATTCGTTTCTGTCTCAATAATCTTAGCTTCCTTCATAGGCGAATATGTTAGGACGTTGAGTGTATCTATGGTGCCAGTGACTGATAATAGCTTCATCTACGGAGTCCACCGGGTTACTTGCTTTTTCCCTGAAGACAGAAGCAGTTCCGGCTGCCGAAACGTGCTTTTTAAATTAAGACAGTAAAAAAAAATTAAAAAAATGGAGTGTCAGTGAGCCACACACCGTCAACACCCTATAGTGCTGAAATAAAGACATTGCTGTTTGGTGTAGGTATATTAGATTAACAAAGTAGCGGATTCCGTTGTTATCAAGGGTCAAGAAGAGTAGGAAGAGTGTTGCTTGCCCTGCTTGACCCTCGCTCAAAAGAAATACGTTCTTTCGAAACGCCGGGAAAAGTAGCTCAGCGACTCAAGGTCACATCCCACAAGACTAGAAAAATTCACACTTTTTATGACACCTCGAAATTCGCGAAGTGTTACTGCCTTCTTCTTGCGCGCTGGCAAAAAGAAATTCATAATGGAAATTGTTTTCCCGTCCATTTCTGCCTTTCCTTCTGTCAGTCCGAGTATAATAACTCGATAACCACTGATTTTGCTTTCGTTACACTTTAAATTTGTGGGTAATACTAAATTTTAACGAGGTACTAAAAATTGTTGGTTACAATAAAGCGTTAATACCGTGCATTTTACGTGAAGACCTACATAAAGTTTCTGGTCCTGTGGGATGTGACGTAGTGTCACTGGGTTTGGGTTTTCTGACTTTCAAAGGAAACTAGTGCCAACCAAAGAGCGGGAACTGCTAGCCCAGGTACACTGTATCACCTGACGCCTTCATTATATTGCTGTAGAAATCTGAATCTCTCAGAAAGCCCACACGCCTTTCTGCGCGCATGCGCATCGCTACTGTCGCTCGCTAAGTATTTAACGCAGCGAAACATTTTTCGAGCAGTCGTATAAATGCATGAACCTTGTGACTTTGGGACTGAGTAAACGGGAGAGCGAATCTAGCGTTATTAGGCCACACGAGCATTTCCTTCTGTATCAGTTATCATATACACTTGATTTATGTACTGTAAAAAAATACACTTATTGCTTTGTTCACATATCCTAAGTTTCAGTGGATCCCTTCGCTAAAATCTGTTTCTCAGGCATGTTCAGGTTTACATGCCATAGTAAATAGAGCCGTTGGAACATATGTAGACCTATAGAACTTTCTATCCTTTCTACGTAGTTTTAGAAACAAATTTTAGGTTATTTTCACGTTTTTATTTTGTTATCTGACAATTGACGGCTTTCTTTGACGTAACTATTTCAGGGGCATGAAGCCTGCCATTCACCTCCGTCTAATACCGAGATTAAAAATGAGTGGATTTAACCTTCACGCACGCCGTCCACATTTGCTTTCATGGCGTGCACGGGTAAAACTGGTGGGTTTGCGGATCCTATAAGATCAGCATATTATAAAATTAAAATTTATTACAGGTAGTGATATTTTTAAAAATTTAAATTTCTTTCATCGCCATGGAACAACGTTTCCCAAGATCCCACAGGATTCGCGAAGAGTTCCCAGGAGATCCGTGGACACATTCCTGTAATGGCTACTTCGAAGTTTACTTATTTTTAAATTAAAAGAATAATGTTTAGTTAAAAATAATGGAGGAGTTTCTTTAATTGAAGCTATGTTTATTTCGTACGACCGTTACAATATCTAATTAAGAAGCTTCCTACATCCACGAAGCGAGCGGCAATCAGTTTAATTAAGGTCAAAACATGCACTGCATTTTTACATATGCTAATGGTGTGTATTAGTAGCTAGTTCTGAGATATAAATATTTAATTTTGTGTACCTACCATCCGGACATTCTGTGTTTACGTGAGCAAGGATATAAGGATCCGTAGTTGTTTTTCGAAAACAAAAGTGGTCCGCGAACAAAAACGCTGAACGCACAGAACATACAGCTCTATACATTTTAAAAACAATCAGATAATATATACTATAATTAAAGTATATGAATATTTAATCTTAATTCCGTGATTTGATTAAATTCACGTGTTCTTTAATTAGTCAAACACATTTAGTTTTAAATTGCCATAGTAATTAATCTGATTGAAAATAGCGTATGAATTGAAAAGCATACAAATGCAGTGGGACTTATTCATGCCTTTAATCCTTCATTTCATAGATATATTTTGCTCTTTGGTGCGGTTTGTATTCTCGCTGAATGGGGAGGCATCTCCAAGTAATAATGTCACAGGGGCTTATGGTTCAGAGCGCGGTAGCTTGAAGTGTATAAATAGCTGAAAAAAATCCATATTTCAAATGTAGTTTTAATGTTCTGGATTCAATAAATGTCTATATTTTTGTCTTCTATAGCGTGACACCATGTAGTCTGTTAAAGTGTGTCGGGATTTCCGAGGAATTTTCTACCACCATTATAATTGTTGAAGGTAGCACATCCTTCTGAAACGTCGGTAAATTTCTACCAGCCTGCATGATGCCACTTCCTACTGCTTGATATCTTATTTTACAAGACACGTAAATGTTTTGAGTACAGAGCGAGAATCCCCACGCGCGTGCGCATTCGGGCTGGCTGATCCCGCGCTGTCTTCAAACTCACTCGAATTAACTCTTTAAAGCCTACTGGTTACATGATACACCAACGGGTTTAACATTCAACAATTGTACACTATGTCCACACTGTATTTATGTGTTTTGTATTTATCTCAGAACAAACAGCGACTTGTGCCCCATATAAAAAATTGATTGGTTTTTATAACCGAGGTGGTGTATACTAGACGGTACGAACTGGGTTTTTAAATAAAGCAGTCAGCGCTTCGTCTTTCAAAGTTTCAGATATGTTATGTTGCTTAACTAGACTTTGTACAATTACACGTTCATGACGCAAGCATGAACATGTGCACACAGTAGGCAAAACCTGCCACTCAACTCCAATTAGTGCCAAAGTTTAAGAATGACTGTAGCTATAGCTTTGTTCCCCCTTTAGGCCTATATGGCTTACTTTAGGGAGGGCATCACGAAGTGTTCTAACGAACTAAATAACAAATTGACTAGTACACGTCAGCACAACAAATATTTATTAGAGTATATAGGCTACATGTTTCGACCTGTTTACAAGTCTCCATCGGAATAAGTCTCAGGTGCTCTCAATATCTAAACAGCACCTGAGACGTATTGCGATGGAGGCCTGATGATGGCCTGTTAACAGGTCGAAACATGTAGCCTATGTACTCTAATAAATATTTGTTGTGTTGACGTGTACTGGTCAATTTGTTATTTAGCTTTATGGCTTAGCTACTTATTCGGAAGAAAACTCAAAATAATGAGCTGCAAATCCAGGTGTAGCTGTAGTCAAGTACAATTAATAGCGTCTTCACTACAGACAAGGACCGACATGTAGTCAGGCTAGCGACTAGGCCATTGGTTTCATCGCCGTCAGGCGCAAGAGGTTTCCTGCAACACCTAAACGTCCACTCTACGCAACAAGCTCCTTTTTCTCGGATGCAGGGCGGCCTGGGACTGAAGTTGATCATTCCAATCTAGTGCTGATTTTGAGAATTAGTGGAGCTGCACTTCCACTCCCCCTATATGCCTTCAATCTATTATGTGGTGTATAGAGTAAACATACAATACGTCGTGGCACGTATTGTTTGGTGGTGTGACGTCCTTATTTTGTCAGAAATTGCGTATTAATCTTTGCTAAATTAGGAATTAGGTGCCTTAACACAGTGCAGCTTCTCAAACCATTATATGCGAATTACTGTAACCTGTACAAAAGAGGGTGCTATATTGAATTTACCCGAACAGTTTCTACGAAACCTTCAGTTAGCGCGAAAGATACCTTGAAATAACATTACTCGCTCTGCTAACATCACTGCCTGGATAGAGACTAGATATACAGGGAACATTTCACCGCTGGCTGCCGTAATTTTGCTGCCGGCATTACGTGTTTGATTTTTCTTTAGGGCGTTATGTAATACAACACTGATTGAAAATTGTGACTGTGGAACGTGGATCTGAAGTGTTGTATTATTGTTTAAATGCAATTAAAGTAAATAGAATGCCTCGAAATAGATTACCCGGGGTAACGAAACACAACTCCCCAACTGGCAGAAGGGTTCATGGTAGACCTTTGAAGGGACCTCTGGGTACGTGAGACCGGAATGTTTCAACAAGTGGTCCAACTCCATGGAAGCTGTATTATTATGATGATGATAATGTAATTAAATTTATGCAGGCGGCTAGTATAGTGTATGCAGACCTACCATCATCGATGTGCTGAAATGAGCTATGTAGGTCCCGGAAGAGAGAAACCATTATACAGACTTAGATTCACAAGAAAATATGAAGACATTAGCTTTGATTCAACCTCTTTCCTCTCATTTTGAATGAATCTGTTCGTAACTAGATATAGGGATTTTTCTTAATATTTATGCGAGAATCAATATTAATTGGAGTTTTTTTGGATGATAACGCCGTGTTGACAAAGTTACTGACGTTATGGAGAAGCATGGTGTCTCCTTCTTTAGGCTAAGGACGTAACAGCCGGTAAAATTTCCATGGTCATCAACATCGCTGTAAGAACTTCAAATTTTTGGAGCGTTTAGAGTATTTCGGTTCAGAGCATTCTGAGGTACACTTCACTCCCGTTTGAATGTGTCTGGAAATGAGAACAAATGAAATCTAATTTCTTTTGTAGCCTGTAACGCGTACTGCAGAAATTTAAAATTCATTGTTAGCCGTAATTTTCGTAAAGTTGCTTGTTTTTTTGCAGCAAATTAGAGGATTTTTTTTCTCTGGGCGAAAAAGCAGTTAGGTAGCCAAAGTATAAGGGATGTGTGGCCTGAAAACAATTTAATGTTGCTTTCATGGTCATGTTCGCCTTCCAAACCTGTGTTAGACCATGTGGTCTGTTATGGACTCCAAGCAACTTTTTACTTTATGTCCTGTAGATCTTCAGCCCTGAGGCGCGTCCTGAAGAAATTGTTGGGATGTCCTGTCTGTTCTGTTGACAAAATCTCTCCAGTTACCTCTTTGTTTGCTTATGTATTCTAACAGAGTTTCTGTCTTGAATTCTTTTATCATTCATTCATTCATTCATTTCGTTTGTGGTTACATGGTGTGCAACCCGCAGTTACTGCGGCTGTGTTTCTGGTTTCTTCAGTTTTCTAAATAGTTGCTTGTGTCCTTTACGACATTATAGTGCCATTAACACAATACATTAGAAAAGCAATACATAAATATTCACTATATGGATTTGATTGTGAAATCCCACAAATTTTCAGTGTTGACTACAGTGTGAAATTGCAAACAATATTGGTGTAATGGCTGACAGTTGTAAAATTATTGTAGCTCTTGGTAATATGTATACTGATAAAATTATAGCATTAAATTATAAGAAATTAGTATTAAATAATACACACATCTATCAACATTAAGAGTCGAGGCGTCGGCTACGTGTCAAAAGACTATTATTTAATAATTTTATCAAATTACTACTTTTTTTAATCGTTGTACGGATTACCAACACCTAACATAATTTTACAACCATCAGCTATTATACGACCAGAATTTACACTTCTACGTTGTAGTAAGCATTGTAATCTTGTGGGAGCCCACCGATTGAAAACATTATTTTAAAATATTGTGTTGATGGCCTGATGGTGGTCACAAACGAAAGAAATGTGCGGCTGTTTCTAAATGAAAGGAAGTTGTGTTCGATAATCTTCATGGTTACACCGTGCATCAATGATATCAAATGCTTTATTGTCCAACTAATGCACTCACATATATAAAACCATTAAATTGTTAAAAAGCAATAAAACTTACAAACGTCCCTCCAACATGTTTCGGTTCACGCAGGAACCATCATCAGGGAGCTACAACCAGTGCTTAGCTAAAATTACAAGTCTTGTTTAACACTGCGTGTCGGTGCAGACGTTGTCAGTGTTATGGCGGCACATTCTGACCTGTTGTGCGTGTGTATGGTTCACTGTGCAAAGATACCCTATAGATCACTACATGATCTATAAGATATCCCATGCTACAGCACCTCCTTGCACAGTGAACCATACACACGCACACCAGGTCAGAATATACCGCCATAGCACTGACGTCTGCACCGACACGCACTGTTGAACAAGACTTGTAATTTCAGCTAAGCACTTGTTGTAGCTCCCTGATGATGGTTCGTGCGTGAACCGAAACATGTTGGAGCGGCTTTTATAAGTTTAATTGGTTTTTAACAATTTAACGGTTTTATATATTTGAGTGCATTTGTTGGACAATAAAGCTATTGTGTTCAATAGTATAGTGAACAGTTTTTTTTAACGTTCCTCAAACACAACTGGATGTAATCCATTAAATGAACTACATCTGCCCTGTGGAAGGTTAAGGGGCAATGGTCACCATACGCTCGGTCAGGTTGAATAGAGACACGCGATGATGTGGAAATCAGATACCACATTTAAATGCTGCTTGTCGACAGAATACTTGCCTGAGGATCTTTTCACCATCACAAAACTTCACAAGTTAATACATTCCTTATTACATAAAGGTCTTACTATGGAATTTCGCCACTTGGATAATACGTGATGAGTGCTAACATTTTATAAGTGTGTTACTTGTCTAACAGCCGAGATAGCGTAGTGGATGCAGTAACTACACTACGATCTGGGAGATCCGAAGTTCGAATTCCGCCAGGAGCAAAAAATTTATTCCTCATACAAAGCCTTAAGGCTCACTCCGGTGCCCAACCACACTATTAATTGTCTCTATTTCACGAGTGTAAAGGGGTCGGAGAATAAAGCTGACCGCTCGCCTTCATCTAATGCCGTAGTTAAGAATGAGTGGAGTTATACCTCCACTCTCCTAGAAGACTCCATTGCGTATAACGGGATAATTTTACCATTACGTTTATCTGGAATAGTTTTTACTTCTCTAAAACACTAAAAAGCTGCTGACAAACATCTATATAAAAATTCTGACCAAGTTCTATGCAAAAACAAGTAATGAAAACTTAAACATGAAATATGAAAAACTGTCATTCCGTATAGTGCTAAATGTTTAATATTGCACTATATTTGTATGGGCAACTGATATAAAAACTGTAACGAAAACGAACTCATGAACATACCAATGATATTATACCGAGCGACTATTTTTCTGTGCCTTGTTTTTCTTTCGTCAGTTTTAGCAAATGTTGGAATGCATTGGGCAAGTAAGAGTTTGACTTACGATGGTTTATTAATACCGAAACATGTTTGTAACTTGAAAGTGTTAAAAAATGTATTGTTTTATGCAACTGACGTACTTAGCGACATCTCATTAGAATCGCTTATACGTAGGGCAGTATGAATTATATTACTGACCTCTCAGCTATCACAGCACCGAAATGTAGACCTAATGTACGTAGCCATGCTGTGGTTTCTCGGATGTGTCTCATCTTTTGTTACACTGCGATTTATGTCATTAATATTAAAGAAATTACCTATGTGTTATAAAATATCAGTCACTAAGAGAAAGATTTGTACAGGATTCAATTTCTTGGAAGTGATGCTTCAAATGTATAAAGTTTCACGAACTCTTGCAGGTGACAAGCTAGAAGTATTCGGAAAGATTTATTATTCTCCAAGTAAATCATCTGTGTATGAAAGGGTGTTGCGTGGCAATTGTTTGAGGACGGGTCCCAAAGAATTTTTTTGTTTGAGTTTTTAAAGAAACTAGGTCAAGGGATTGAAAATTATGCAAAGGAAATACGTGTACATAAACTGTTTAAAGTGCTGGCGACTGTGAAATGTGCTTGCGAACTGTAATGAAATCGCTCGGTGGACAATGCGCTACTTTAGGCCTATTTAATTCTTTGCAAACTCTGAGAAAATTCTTTTCTTCCTCTTATTTTTATTCTATCTTTCCTTTATGTTAAAAGAGTCCCTATAAATAATGCGTCTGAGAAGCACCAAGCAACTTCTCTCCTCCATTCATCCAGCAAGCAGGGCCTCCAGGAGAAGAAGAAGAGTTGTAAGAGAAGTCATAAATAAGACCCAGTTGGATGCGCTCAGAAGGAAATCCGGCCAAAGTAGGAGGGAACAGAACTGTGGAGACGGTTTGCAGAGAGAAGCTAAATCTGCTCACCGGAGTTGAATAAGACAAATCACAAAGTTGCTGATAAGCATAGAAGACGGCTTTTCATGTACTAATAATCCGTACAACTGATAAGTGTATGGTATTATTGATCACTGGTTGAATATAAGAAATACACTAGCAAGTTTAATGTTATCCTTCGGTTTTTCTATAAAGACATTAAGTCTAACATATATTGAACTGGAACTGATTTCCCGATGATCAATCCGCAATTCTACAGATGAAATGTATCCATTTTTGTATAACCTTGTCACTTTGCTGACTTCGTCATATAATTAACGTATTTATTTATGTTACCTGCCATCTATCCGGTGTAGTAATAGAGTAATCTTCTTTCCAAAGTATTCACACCGGTTCTGAGGCCCACACAGCCCCCTACGCAGTGCTCTTTTGTCGTGGGCAAAGCGGTCTTGGCATGTTACTGACCATCACTCCCATCTAGTGCCGAGTTTAAGAATGTATGAAGCTGTACATCCACTCTCCCATGTACCTCCATAATACGGACAGCGAAAATTGTACTGTCTGTTGCTGATGGACGTGTACAGTGTGCATGTATGTATGTATGTCACGTAAATGCACGTTGCAGGATAGGTTACACGTGCGACTTGAGAAACTTATAGAAACGTCTAATCGGAATACCTTATGTTGAGAGACCACCTGGCACACGTCAGCGTGTGTAATAAAATCGTTCTCCAAAGTGTAAGGCGTGAGGTTGTGTAGTGGTTTCAGCTGGCCTAAATTATGGCCCCGGGTGCGAACCGTTGTGAAAGCAGCAGTGAAAGTTCGGGTGTCATAAAATGTGGATAACAATTCTATCTGAGCAAATAGCTTGCTTGTAAATAATAACTTTTCGAAATGAGTTATTTTACACGACTCTGAAATGTTTCCTGGAAGAAATAAATTGTCTTCGAGCTACGAATCGAAAGAAACTCTGGAATTAATTGCAAGTGTAGAACAAGCGTAGAACAAGTGTAGAACAATCTCACTGCACGTTTTATCCTTATTGTAACATCTTTCTGTAGCTTTATATCGTAGGTGGGGGTTTCGAGGAACGCGGAAATCTTCCTGCCCCCAATATTTTCTGTATTTTCATTGTTTAAAAGCTCGTGGTTTCTGTATGTACCACGAATAGTAACTTTAAAAATTTGTACATTCTGCCCACACAGCACATTTGTATGTTTTTTTTATGGATTTTCTTAACAAACAAGGATAAATTAGTTTTACATCATTAACTGATTGCTTTTTATAACAAAGACGGGGTGTGAGATTTGCGGTGTTCTGCAGTATTACGCAGCGAAGAGTGGCAATTCCGTACCGACATTTCGGGACAGTCTATCTGTCACATCATCAAGGATCAAGTCCAAAAAGTCTTCATGGACTTCTCGACCATTGAAGATAGGACTTATAGGTTGTTCCGAAACGTCCGTATGGTATTACCACTCTACGCTGTGTAAAACCCTAGAAAAGGGTAGATCTCATTTACTTCGCGGCGGAAGCCTGAAATAACGCATACAGACAGAGTGTGTTAACTTCGCTGTACGAACTGAATCTTTGAATATAATTCAGGTTAATCTTATTCTTAAGATTGCGAATGGAGTTTCTGGAATTTTGGCTCTAGAGTTGCCGTCTTTGCTTTGCCTTACTTATGTCTCTCTTATTTCTACCGGCTACAAACATAAAAGTTCGTTCTGCTCTCCGCTGAACGGATCGGTGCTTCAAAGCTCCATGTCACACCGAAAATGTCGTTTAGTGTACACAAAAAATTACTGGGGGCATTTCATTCTTTACCAACCACACTGAAAGGAAAAAAATTATTTTATACTTATGCCTACAAAAGTTACCCTTAACTGACACTACTCTTGTATTGGACTGCGTGTTTGACGTCCATTATCACCACCAACCCCACCACCATTATCACCTTTTTCATCACCACCATGAACTCTTGTGGTTTAGGCTCAGCTACCACTAATTAAAATTCGAAAGCATAGTCGGTCTCTCAGTCTCTCTTCATCCAATATTGTGCATTCATTTGCTTCTTTTGTGCAGGTTTATATGCGATCCGAAGGTGAGATGGAGCTTATGTATGACACATATAGAGGAAATAATAAATGCGTATATTTAACATTTATTAAGTGATAGAATCCAGGAGGATGAGATGGGCGGGTCATATGGCACGTAAGGTGGATAATATAAGTTCTTAAAATTGTTTGTTCGGAAAACCTGAGGGAACGAAACTTCTTGTAAAATATAGGCGTAGGTGGGAAGATAATATTAAAATGCTTCTTAGGAAAACAGGGTGGTTTGCTATGGACTGCACTTAGCTTAGAGAGAATTAACTGGCTTTTTTGAATACGGTAATAAAATTTGGTTTTTATAGAATGCGATGAATTTCTTGACTAGCTGAAAAACTGTTCATTTCTAAGGAATGACTGGACTCTTTGGAGTCGTTTAACTGGCTCCGAAGAGGTCTGCTTTCCCAGATGTTTTTATATTTGTATTGTAAAAAATTATCTTGCATCGATACACCTACAATGAACACGGTTTGTGGTTAACGTCCGTTTGAAGGTGGCAGTTCTGACGAAGCAATGCCCGTTGCTATGTAAATTTTGTACAACTGAAAGAATCCTCTTTGTGCATGCATAATCGCCCAGAATGGCTGGAAATTAGAGTCTCAATAATGTTTACAAGAGCTGTGGTAATTTTGGTTGAAATTTTGTGTGTAGACGAACATTGTTGATTCACGTAAAGTCATTGAGTTAATCCAGCTTTCCATGGAACAGTCGTAATGGTTTTGTTTGAAGATAGGCTATTTGTACGATTGCAAATGTGTATGTGTACATGGGCATGATCAGTTACCGAGGTGGATAACAAGCACAGACCACATGGGGTTACGGCCGTCACAATTGGTACTTCAAAACTGTAAAACCTAACGATGTATATCCTCCTGGAAATTTAATTTCAGTTGAATGAGGTGTGTTTAATATTTTCGCCGTGTTTCAAGCTTAGCGTATAGCTAAACTGTCATCTACATTTCTCAATGTATATTACATATGCAGTTTTTTTTTCTGCAGATTCCGGTTGTAATAATACAATGTCTTTCAAAGACATAGCCTCTTCGGTCACAAAGCACGAGGCACTTGTGTCTGTTGTCAATGATAAAGAAGATAAAATCAATCTTCTGTACGCCATGAAGACTTATAAGGTGAGTGGAGGTGTAACTCCATTCATTCTTACCTTAAGCTGGGGATGGAAATAAGTGGTCAGCTCAACCTACCGGCCGCTTTATTCTCGAGCAAAGAGCCCCATCACCCGTTGGCTAGAATGAGGGGTCTCATTAGTTGTCTGAACAATTGCGAGAGAAATGATCTTTGAACCTCCCGCTTATCGAACTACAATTCCTCGATCTTCCAGTCCGTAACCTTAGTCACTACAGCGACTACACTATGTCGTCTCACCTTGGGATATACCACAATATTTTTTCTAGCTTCATGGTAACCAATCCTTTTTTGGAAACTAAAACTCACATGTATAGTAAAGAAATACCTCCCTCTTATAAATGCCAGGGCCTAAAAACCTGTTCACGTAAGTCCTTACGTGAGACGCTTGAATCCAGTTTACTCCTTCACACAATGTGAGAGGCTTTATGTTACTGCATATTATCGTCCCGTCCACTACTAGGAATTTCAATCTTTTCTTCAAGAATGTGTTTTGGAAGGCACTTTCTACGCATAACCAATCCATTTAGCCCTTCCTCATTTTATTTTGTGACGTACTATTCTTTCCTCCTTCACTCTACGTAATACGTCTACATATTTCTTAAAAATTGTCCAACTTACAACTTATACGTTCTTTGGGTTACAGTTTTCAAATTAGACCCAAAATACGTTAATATATATAGCGCCTCATTCGCATATATGTGATTGAAGACCCACATGTAGCCCGCCAAATCGAATTACTTACGAGTACCATTATACCCTCTTTCAAGGCATCTTCACCATTGGTTGCCTATATAAATGTACAATGTATTCGCGATTATTTGGGATAGTTGTGCGGGAGGGGTGCACGGATTTTTGACGAAAACGTGTAATCCGAAACATACACTTTACTGAGCTACGAAAAAATAAGTTTGTTTTATTCGTTACGTTGCAGACAGAGTCAAAAAGAGAAGTAAATTGACTGATTACTTGTGTATCAAAATCTGTTACAAATGAAAAGTATATCTTCATGTTTGTACCGTGCATCAATGACGATTAAAACAATTAGTATCCAACAGATGCACAAATATAATTCCTAGATACAATTAGAATTATTATAAAATATTTAAAATATTTAAAATTGCTCCAACATATTTCGGATCACAAGGGATCCATCATCAGTTAGATCTATACAGTGCTTGGCTAAAATTACAGTAATAGTTTTTTCGTGTCCGTTGATATGGACGTAGTCGGTGTTATGGCAGCATATTTGCCCGTGGTGCGTGTGTGTACTGCACAGTCTAGGGGCCTCTCTAGGCTGTGCAGTACACACACAGTGCCTCTCTAGACTGCAGTACAAACACACACACACACAACACGGGCAAATATGCTGCCATAACACCGACTACGTCCATATCAACGGACACGAAAAAACCATTACTGTAATTTTAGTCAAGCACTGTATAGAGCTCCCTGATGATGGATTCCTTGTGATCCGAAACATGTTGAAGCAATTTTAAATATTTCATAATAATTGTAATTGTATCTACGAATTATATATTTGTGCGTCTGTTGGATAAAAATGTGTTTTAAGCAAAGTATATCATTTCTCAACATGATCTCTCCTTAAAACGCAAATTATACAGCATTTCACAAACACTCTGGCCCCACTTGCGAAGAAGGTTTTTGGTTATGAACGAAGCCACATATACACGGCACCCTATACTTCACCAATGGCAAATCTTCCTCCACGCAAGGAATCTTTTAGCTGTCTAAACATATGACAAACTAATGGAGCTGGATGCGGAATATGTGAGGGTTGTGGAAGAAGTTCACATTTCAGCTGCTTGGTTGCTTCACCGATAGTTGCAGCGGAATGCTAAATCTCGTTATCGACCAGCAGTCTTTCTGTGTTCACTATATTGCGCTATATGCCGTCAGTGAATTTAAGATGTGTAAAACCTTGTTACCACAAAAACAGGCAGTGTACGTGTAACGTGTAACGTAATATTGAGGCGCGTTCGTGCAACCATTGTCGGAAATAAATATTACATATACTGAGTGTGTGTTTGTAGCCTTAGGTATTCAGCATGCAATACACATGCACCATATTGCCATCTGTGGGCTGCCCGGCTCTACAGTATTTTCCGACAGTATACCATAAACGGCACCATTTTCGAAAAACAGTTATTCAGTATAAAATTGTGTTTTGATTTTCTCTATATCTTTTATCCGAAACATTTTCATTCTGAGATGAATCGAGCGAGATAGGATCAAAAATAAATATTGGTCTCCGTGTATAGTGCCTGTTATTGTTCTCAGGTTTTAGTGAAACTTTAATTTTCTTAACGGATTTTCGAAAAATACTCTAATATCAAATATAGTGAAAATCATTGCGATGGGAGCCTAGTTGTTCCATGCGGACAGACAGATGGACAGATATGACGAAGCTAATAGCTGCTTTTCGCAATTTTGCGGAAGGGCCTAAAAATGGATTACATCTCAGTGTTCTACAACGGTTCAATTCGAAAATGTCGCCTTCATTTTTAAAATGTATTTGTAAACAAACAAGGCACTGACTAACCTTGAAAATAACACGTCGTGAAAATGCTCAGTATGTAGTTACGAGGGAGTGCTGATAAGTCCTTAGCCCGATCGGGAAGGAACAAGCTACAGCGACCAAACTCGGGATTTATTCAACATACTCCTCACGAAACTCAATACAATTCTTAGCCCGTTGCTCTAAATTTGCAAGCCATTAAAAAAATAATTTAGAAATTTGTCCAACCAGGTCTCCGCAGCAGCAATGACCTCCGCGTAGTACGAAAAATAGCGACCTTTCAATTGTTTTTTCAGTCCAGTTTATAGGTGGTAGTCCGACGGGACCAGATCCGGAGAATAGGGTGGGTAATAAGATACTGCAATTCCAGGTAGGCCAGTTTCTTCTGGGTTGCAAGTGCTCGGTGATCCGGGGCATTGTCGTGCAAGAACAAGACCCTCGTGGTGACCTTCCCTCGGCGTTTTTCCTTCAAAATATCCTTCAGTTGCACCATCAGAGATTAGTAATACTACGGGTTGATAGTTTGGTCCTTTGGAAGATAGTCATTGAGGAGGATGCCGGCTTGATCCCAAAAAATCGAGGCGAGAGCATTTCCAGCGGATTTTTGCACACGGAATTTTTTTGGGCGGTGTGAGCCGCTAAGCCGCCACTCTATTGGTTATTGCTTTGTCTCCGAGTCATAGTGATATAACAAAGGTTTCGTCCATGGTCACACATCGCGACAGGAAATCATTTGGATCGCGCCGAAAAAATTCCAAAATGCTCAGACGACTGGTACCTTTGACATTTTTGATCCGCGTTCCGACATTTCGTGACCCACTTCGCGGAGATCTTCCGCATGTCCAAATCTTCAAGAATGATGGACCCAACCCACTCACATGAGATGCCCATTTGCTCAGCTACTGATTTAGCCGAAATCCGGCGGTCTTCAAATATTAGCTCGTGAATTTGATCAATAATGTCCAGGATGGTCACTGTTTTTGGTCGTCCAGGACGAGGCGCATCACAGGTGGAAAAATCACCGCGTTTAAACCGGGTCACCAAGTTTTTGACGATGGCATACAATGGTGCATGTTCCCCTAATGTTTTTATCAGAATGGCGTGAATTTCCTTCGGCGCCTTGCCTTGCAGAAAAAAAAAAACTTGATGACGGCTCGCGTCTC
>Ga0123357_10002858_pt1 | contig 19472 bp, 13 predicted proteins | sample TergutEmb28metaG_FD_89873 | JGI IMG/M metagenome (GOLD analysis project Ga0123357, IMG submission 89873) | Embiratermes neotenicus P4 segment gut microbial communities from Petit-Saut dam, French Guiana - Emb289 P4 | ecosystem: Host-associated > Arthropoda: Insects > Digestive system > Gut ...
GGATGCGGGAATAAATAACGTTATTTATATGGAACTTTATTCGGGACCAAAAATGGCGAATGGTAGATGCGGGAAAACGATCGATACGGGAACGATAGATCGAGGTTCTACTGTATATATATTCAGTAAATTCTGTCACCATTTTCCTGAGAATTAAAAGATGCACCAATGTTTGGTTATTTCATGCAGGACAATTCTACAGCAGTCTCGGGGTTGCATATGGACCTTCAAATCTTCACTTACTGCTGCCCTCACTGCAGGCAGGATACAGGTGTGATGGCATTTACAGGCAATATCAATTTCAAACCCCTCTGTCCTGGGCAGTATTGGAGTTTAAACCTTGACCCCTAACGATGATATCACAAGTGTTATATCGAAGAATAATTTCACTTTCACATGTAGGTAGCAATGATATTGCAATTACCTACATGTGAAGGTGAAATTCTTCTTCAATATAAGATTTTTATTTCCATGAACTACCACTCGATAGTGCGGTCCTTCTGCACAAGCAAATACTGCAGTTGCTCAAATAATCCAGAAATCTTCCACATTTTACAGGACCCAGGTGTTCATTGTCATGCTCACAGAAGACCAGACATGGAGTGTATATGGCAGTTGCCAATTCCCTTATCACTGTAGCCCTTGAACAGCTACTACTAGCCAGTGAAAGATAAACAGTGACTAACACCCAATCCCTGCTACTTAATGTACATAAGGCTACTTCATATGTATGAAGAAGCTGACCATGACAGTAAGTTCCATGCAACAATGATAATAGCAACCTTTTGATACACTGTTCAGCCTTTCGCTACACCCGATGAGTATGTAACAAGTTAATGAAAATTCACCTCATTGTGCAACAAAACTGCAAGATGTGGAAGCATATAGTAAAATCACCTTCAATTAACATGAAAAACACAGAGCTTTCGGATATTTCACATTTAAACATCTACACAGATGTCTCAAATCTACCTACATTTGTAAATAAGGCCAGAAGCATTTGACAAAAGATATGGAAGCTTCAATTTTTGGACTGACCCACACAAAATGTTTAATTCACTGCTGTCATATCACTTCATAACCCCAACAGTACTCTCATATGAACACAAAAAATGAACACTGCAACAGATTAGATACAACTCTGAAGTTCTGTTCACATACTTTATGTCCTTCAGGAAAGAAGGCTCCATCAGTTGATCTGCCTCATCCAATACAAACAGCCGTATGTTACTTGTTTTTAAATACCCCATTTGGATTAGATGCTTCACCCTTCCAGGAGAACCGACAGCAATATGGCAATCATGAAGTTTTTGTTTGTCTTCCTCTAACGGAAGACCACCAATGAATGAATGTACTTTTAAGCCTGGAAAAAAAATTATGCAATTTAATTTAATTCATATGCCATGCAACAGACTGAATATAAGAATTTAATCCAACAAACTGAACAATCAATAATAAGTAATCATTTGTCATTTACAAAATCCCTCCTACATGTTTTATGCTCTACAAGGCTCTACCTTTGAAAGAATAAGCTGTCTCTATATTCCTTTGCATACAACCACCCTGACAATGGCCTTCTAAAAACCAAAACATGTAGGAAGGATAACACAAATGACAAATGATTAGGTGAGATATGCACTCTTCTGGGATGTTACTCTACTCTGCATAATATCCCAGAAGAATGCAGATTTCATCTACATGAGGGAGAAAGCCTGAAATCATGCAAATTATTGTTTATTATTGACTGTGCAATTTGTTGGATTCAGTACTATATAGTACTTTGTGTCACTATAATGCAGGTACTGGACTTTATACATAACATAACATATTTGGCACATAATAAATTTTAGTAATGTCTACACCACACTTCATTATGGTATAATGGCAACAGCAACATAAAGAATGAGGTTCACTCAACATACTGGCAGCACTGAAATAATGTCACAAGTTTTTCAAGTCTTCATGGCAGTAAGTGTTTAGATTATTATAATACTGTGTAATCTTCTGCATGAATTATCTCTTTTGTAACTAACATCATGAAGTACAGTCCCCTTGAGTAAGCAACTGCTACTCACCTATGCATAAGTTCATGCATTCTATGAGTTATTTCACCAATCACAAAAGCACACCACCAGCACTTTGCTGAGCCAGGAGATTCAAATGAACATCTTCAAATCCTGTTTCTTTAAGACTCATATCAATGTTACCCTCCTAATGTTTGTTACAACAAGAAAGAGACAGAAAGACAACATAAAAAGCCACAAGGTTGTGACCACCTCTCCTGGATGGCCATGGAATATGCATACATGTTGTCTGGATATTGAAAAATGTATGTGTGAAGTATTTTGAATTAACATTAAATTAAGGTGGGCAATTTACTTGACACGGACATAAGCCATTCAAAAATGTGTGGCAACACTGGTGAAATATTTTAATAATCTATAATCTGATAACTCTTCCACTTTTCACACCTTCAATAAATTCTCCCATCTTGCTGTAGACACTTCATGCCTGTGGAAGACATGTGACACTGTCAGCAATGTCTTTTCTCATTATGCCTGCAATTGTCCACCATACTGTTCTAACCACTTCATTCAATCATATGCCGTGAATTATATCTATCAGTTTTCAAAACATATCATACGTACACAAGACCACATCCTGCAAACATGGTGGACATTCCAGTACCTCTTGATTCCACTGCTTCAACAGATCATTCATTGTCCAGGTCACATGACTCTATACTTTTGTGCAGCACAAAATTACCTATGTACTTAGTCACAGACAGTGCAAATTTGAGCCACATGAGTATTTGTTTCACAAAGACATTTTCCTGTCATAGTCACTTGTCATTGTATAACATCTTTTGACTGAAATAGGGAGTAAGGTCAGACTAACTAGGTTTAGATGATTGTGTCATGCAAAAAGACAGTGAGGACATTGTGTTTAGGTTAAAAATTAAGTCAGTATGTGGTCCATTCATTAGGAATATAAGATTAAAATGGTGATTCGGGGACAAAGAATTAACACAAATACAGTGAATTATAGTGAGAAGGAAGTCAATGATGAATATACCGACATGTTCCATCTAACTTCAGTGAAGACGGAAGAACTTGTCACAATAGACGTTGAGGTGACTAGCGACAAGTCTAACAAAATACCTCGTGAAACAGCATTTAATGCTACTTGTCGCTTCCTCACCAGTCAACTTGTCACTTGTCACACCCATTGCTTCATGAAACAGGCCCGGGTGTCAAGAATTGAGTGCCAGCACCTTTTTTTTCCTGTCATGGAGTAAGTATGGCACCTTTTATGTCAAGAAGTGAGATGTGGCACCTTTTCTGTCATGGAGTGAGTACTGGCACCCTTCTGTGTCAAGAAACAACCTTTTTTATGTCAGGAAGTAACTACTATCACTTTTTCTTTTCTGTCATAAAGCAGTGGCACCTTCTTCTATGTCAAGAAGTAATGAATGACACTTGTTTTTAACCAAAAAGCACTGGTTATAGAGCAATATTATCAAGTAGTTGACACAAGTGACTGAATTTACACATTCAATTGAAAAGACCAAGAAAAATCTCAGATCTCAATTTGGACAGCCAGGTATCCTGAAGTGTGAGTCAGATATGTATCTGCCATGCCAGTTCTCTCAAAGAACTGATTAACCTATTAGCACTTAAGTATAATAGTAATAGGTGAACAAACATACCTTTCATTTCACTACCTACATCTTCCATGACCTGTTCGATCTGAACGGCAATTTCTCGAGTGGGAGCCAAGATAAGCACTTGCAAACTTCGACTACTGACGACCACCATCTCTAAGGCTACTATAGTGAAAACACATGTCTTCCCTGTTCCAGATTTGGCTTGAACAACAAGGTCTGGAAAATAAACAAACAGAATACCAAAATACTAGAACTATTCACCAAAGTGTCCCTGGTAAACAAGACCACAGATATTCAGCCGAAACAACAAAGGACTTCTTAAAATCTTCAATATCTTCCAAGGTTTTGTTTCTCTTGAATGTAAATAGCAGCACTGATTCAACACATAACTGGAAGCTTTTGACAATGTGATCAGCACTGACAACTGGCATGTGATGACAAATAGTCTGCAGAAATTTAATTACCTTCTAGAGAAATCACCTCCTTCCATCTTCAGTGCAAGAAAGTGAATGACATGGCTCTGCTAACAAACCAGTGGGAGACGATATGACCAAGAGAAAGTAGGTTCAGGAGGATTTGTGATAAGGAACATGGGTGAGAAAATACATTCAAGAATGTAAAGGTCGAGATGAGATGGCACTGGTTTCAGCAGGGTTGTTGAAGCATCCAGTGGGACAGATAAGGAGGGAGAGAGATGAGAGAAAATATGTTCTGGAAAAGTAGAAGGCAGACAGAGGCTAATGCAAGATCTGAACAGAAGTGTTAAAGCAACAAGTGGAAAACCAAGCACAATGATCCACCAAGTAGTGAAGGACAGCTAGGCCAGGCACATATGCAGTAAAATGTCAATCACAGCATGTGCCACTCCTAAATGTTGCCTAACCACTGCTAAGATAAATAAATAGGTGCAAAATGTTCTTTGTTCTCTTGGATTGAGCAAGGGTGGACATTATCTTCATGTGAATGGGTGATAAAGTACGAACACTACACATCATTAATCTATGTTTTAGTACCACAGCATTCTGCAAGGTTGGGTTTTTTAGGCTCCATGTGAACTGGTTCCCACCTTCCCTTCCACTTTTCTGGCTGGTAATGTACAACCGCACCTATATATGGACACTACTACTAATTCAAAGAGACTACGAACAATTCCTTCAAACTTCTTTCAAACTCGAAATACCACCCAGTGTTACATAGGCTGAGATACGCACATTGCATATGTTTGACAGTCTGATAGACTCTCCTTATCAATCATGATACAAAATTCAAATTACACATCATTGTCAACACAGAAGCAAAAGTTGAATTTTGCTTAAATTGCATCACTTCTGTTCCAATAGACACTTTCCAAATGGAAATGAAACATGAGGAAACAACTCACAAAGCCTCCATATTATTGCAGAATCCTAATTCTGCATATATATATATATATATATATATACATGTGTGTGTGTTATGTTGTTACTTTACATTCTAAAGAATTACCTAATAAAATTAACTTAGATCTTGAAGCTATAACAGGTCAGCTTAGTACCTATGCTACAGGCTGGCTGATCCTGAGATCAAAACCCACCAGAAGCAAGAAATTTTTCCCTCTTTCCAAAAATCCAGCCCTGCTCTGAGACCCCTTCAATGGTATCAAGGACCCTTTCTCCCGAGGTGTGGTGGCCAAGGCATTAGACTGACAATTCAGCTCCATCCGGTATCAGACTTAAGAAAGAGTAGTGCTATACCTCCATTCCACCATACGCCTTCGTGGTGTAACACCTCTGCCTTTACGTCTAAAAGATCTATTACCATACATCATCTCGGAATGATAAATTAAGCAGTTGCAGTGCTGCTCCCACATCACTATGTCTTCTATGTTGCTGTTATTAACCATAGCAAATTAGTAAATATGATGTTCATATGGCCTCAAGGGCATAAAATTCATACCAGTCTTTGTGTAAATTGGTCAAATTGTTCAGAAGTTGCAATGGGAAAGGTGCGTGTGTGCGCGCATGTGTGTGTGCACAAACACACACACACACATTGCATGGTGACCTCATAAACCTTTCCCAGTGAACACAGAGCCAGATAAAACTGCCAAAATGACTAGCTCGCTTTCAAATATCATCCTCTAAGTCTTAGCACCTGAGTCAGTAAAAGTATCTGGATATATGAAAGAACAAATAAACGGAGCATTAAAAACAGTACATAACCAACTCTACTGTGCACTCTCCTTCTAATAAATAAATATGCCTTCTATGTAACTCACGTTTCAATACCATGCTCGTGCTTTTAATACTACTGTTAGAGACATTAATACAAGAGAGGTGTAATGATTGGCAGAAGATGCTTATACAGGGGAAGAACCCTATTTCCATCAGCCAAGTAAGCTTTTGGGGAGTTGTCAATTTTAGTAGCAAGATCCTGGATAAATATCTCCTGAAAATGTACAGAGATGCACACTGGATTTATGGGAACAGGTGATGGCCAATGACAAGCTTGTAGGTTTGTGGTGTTGAATCTTCAGGACCTAAGATGGAAGTCAGCATCTTACCAAAACCACATCTTCCAAGTGGTATTGCTTTAAGCTGTATAGGTGATGGCTTCCTAAACCCACTTTTATGAAGACCCTTCAAGGTTACGTCCGATAAGAGCATTCCAGCGAAGTCAATATCTTCATTGATAAACACATCTTGTGTTCGGGGCTTATCCTCCAATACATGAGCAGTTTGACGAGGCATCTTTGTTCAGCAGAACACAAACGAACCACAAATATGTAAACATCCAGGTGATATTCCTCAACTTTCGCTTAGAATACAACTGCTGAAACACAACACACCGAAACCGCCGATTATACCATTGTTTTCGATAAACTAAGTTAAACAAGATGAAGATCTAAGTTTCCAATGCAGTAATCGAAGCCGTCTTCTGGATTTACGACACAATGTAACGTCGAAAGTGATAACCCAGAACGGGGAAGTGCGGTTGTGAACATACACCCTCCTGAAAAATTCCGTGGTAAGCAAACCATACTGTAATCGGTACTTCAACAACATAAATTAGCAACACAAAAACATCAATTACGAGAAGCACACTGTGTTTGCCTACGTTCAACCGTCAGTTTGAATTTACTGTTTGAATCGCCTTGTATCCGCACGTCTGCCGAACGATACTTCTACAAATTCATTTGATAGCGGTCGACACGAACGTGAATCGATTGTCACATAAATGCAAAGGGAAAAGAAATCGCTCGGCTGCTGGGGAAGTAGAATTGGTTTCTGTGGAAACGATAGATGCGACGCGGACGAGTAGGATAGGTTTGAAGGAATATACAAGGCGATATTTTGTAGGTCCAATCGTATTGCTTGGTAAGAATTAAAATGTGGAATATTCCTAGAAAATCTATTGTTTATTGCTAAAACCTAAACTAAGTTTCTAGAAATTGTTTATGAAATACGTAATACCTTATTAGAAATAATAGTTTTCCTTACTTGCGCCATGAAGGTATAAAGGAGGAGTGGAGTTATTGCTCCACTCTTTCCTAACCTCAGTCCTAGATTGAGATGACTGGTTAGCCGTAAGCCACGGCAGTTTTGAACCAGCATCCCCACTGAACAAGAGGCTGGGTGGGTCCCACAGCCGGTTTGGACCTTCGCACAACAAAAAATAGTATATCCCTACCGGATTCAGAAGCTTGGATCGTATCATTTACCCCGTAACCTACTCATTTTACAAACTACATTAACCCTGCTTCCGCATTAGTAATAACTAATACAATGCGACTATGAATGCAACATTCGGCATTTTATTCATATCTTTATTCGAATTAAAATATTCTGAACGAGATTCGAGATTCTCACAGAGGTCTGGGTGAGAATTCAGGTCTTCTAGGATGCGACGCTGTGATGTTAGATTAATGGTTCCATACTTGTCTTTGAAAGTTCGGAAACCATTCACTCAAGGACAGTGTCATGTCTGGGAAGACATGAATTCTCGAAAATATTATAATAGAGGAAATCTGACAGAAACATTCAAAAGACTAAAACCAAAGAAAATATTCGAATAGCAGCAATAGGCTCTCACTATTTGAATCATGGGACGGGTATGAAAGCATTTTAATAAACAACAAAAGAAACCTAGACAATGCTATTGATTCACGCTTAGCTATTGTCTCTGCATTCGGTGTTCGATTGTAATAAATGACATGTAAATTTTAAGGGATCTCTAATATTTTTGAAGGACCTTATCCAGCCAAAGGGTACAAGTGAAGGTACATATTTTACTAGCACTCACTTATATCATAAAGACGAAATAACTTCTGTACCTAATAATGGGTTTGAAATACCCCTGGGTATAATATACACAATGTTCGATTGGGTGAAGAGTGAAGGAATTTTAGACGATTCAGGCGTTCAAGCGTATCGTACCGTGTCGTTGATTGAGTGGTGCCAAACGGTTCGAAGGAATGAAGAGTCCTCACTTTCTAGGGTCAAGCATCGCAAATCACTTACCCACCGACTCAGCATCACACCCCAGGAAACAAGAATCCTCAACTACACCACTGTAAGAACCTCGAATCTCAAGATCCTAGCCTAGCATAAAGAAATTTCAGGTTTCCACGCTGGCGAATATCAGTATAACGGTCTGCAACGATGTGATGACCCGTAGTTTCAAACTAACTGTACAGTTCGGGAATGAAATCTGAGTCTATATTTCCCAATCATATGTCCAATAGCTAATGCCTCCACCCATGGATCAGAGCCTCCACCTACCCGTCGAGCACAGATAATACGGCTGTCTCTTTTGTCTTTGGTCTGTGGTTGCGACTCCTATCACATATGTCGCCTCATTATGCATGTTGCCAACTTACCTCCCATCTGTTACATTGCAGTACTTATATATCATACGTTGGTAGCAACGTTGACTTTTGTGTGATCGAATTCGTATGGTTACTTGGTAGAAGTGCGAAGAACCGCAGTAAGAAAGCTATTGAAAACGTAAAGAACCAAGTGTTTTTACACTGACGTAACAGGTCACGTATTGTTAAAGTCTTGTGTAATAAATATTGTTCATTTAGTTCACACATGGTTTACGAGGATCCAACGTTTTTCATCAAGAGTGGAGATGAACGTTTTGTTTACAGGCAAAAAAATATTTTTGACAAATTAACAGTGGCTGAGAAGGAGAGGAATGAACGGCAACAAGAAGCAGACCATCAAAGCAAAAATAACAACAGTCTGTCCACAGGAAACTATACACGTTCCCTCAGAAGGGCCAGATCCGAGATGAAACAGTTCAAAAGTAAAGAGAGTATTTTCAAAAGACCACTTGCTCCTCCCCCACGTTTTAAGAGCAGAGGTGTTCCAGATTACCAAAGAAATCCACATAAGTGGATTAAATATAGCTTAGAGGATGTATCCCAGGAGGATATGTCTGATCAAAGTAATACGGCAGCAGCGTTAGCCTTTCTCAAAGAAATGCGGGAGCGAAAAAGGCAACAAGAAATGGCAGTTGAAGACAAAGCCCCAGGACATATCACTTTCAAGCAACCCAAAAATAAAACCAAACTTTTTTCTCAGCGTGACGCAATCACACAACCGTCTTTTCGAAGTTCAAAATTAATAATGCCAGAGTATGTTGTTGGAATGAGCAAGAAGAAGGATAAGAAAAAGCATGATAAACATGATCACGTAACTCAAAATGAAAACATGACGTCTGAAATAAAACTACAACATTTGACAGAAGAAGAAGAAGAAGATGATGATGATGATGATGGTGGTGGTGGTGAATAGATTATAGGCGGGTATGACTTGTTTTTGTGTGGAAATGGAGTAGAGTGGGAAGTAAACATGTAAAAGTATCATTCATACAATGTTTAGGATGTGATGGGACATGTTCTGTACATAGTTGGTATATTTGAAGGTGTGATAAGAGGTTTGAGAAAAGCTTTGTCAGTACTAATGCATATGTGCAATAATTATAATAATTATTATTGTTGTTAAGCGTGCATGCTTGCTTGAAAGTCATTTCAGTAGGTTTTGTTTTGTAACTGGTGATGCTAATGGTAGCTGTGTTCCCAGATATTTAAATTAGCTGTTACATTTTATATAGTTATGCCACTGATATATGTTTCCTGATCATGACAATGGATCTGGGGCATGGCTCAGGTCACAAGCTACTGACTGTGAGAGCCCAGATTTCATCCCAGCAAACAGCCTGTGCAATTTGTTGTGGACAAAATAGCACTGGGACAGGTTTTTCTCCAAGTACAGTGGGTTTTCCCTGTCATTTCATTGGTGCTGCTTATTCATATTTTCATCTGCCAGGAGCACTGTGTAGTCCAAACACGAATAAAATTACTAAATACAAAGAAAAAATGACAGTGACATGCAGTCAGAATATACATACAAATAGGTTAAGTGTCAAGTACTGTACATTATGGCTGTACAGTTGACATGACAGTAGTAAGTAAATTGCTGCAGTCTCTGTAGATGAATGGTTGTGTGCCCCTTTTGACAGAGGGATGTGCCATTTTAACCATCTATAGACAAAAATAAGAGCAGCAAGTGTTAAAATACTACAGAGTGCAATGGTATAAATTTGGAGTTAAAAGATTTGGATGATCTTGAAGTCACTGTTTCACTACACTTTCTTTTTTTACAGATTCAGGCAAAGTTTTATCTAATAGGTAATTATTATATATTGCTGTTGTGTGATTTTGTGTTTTTTGTTTTTACAGATGTGATCTACATCATGGGGAGTGTGTCTGGTAAAATTAAGAATTCAGTACACTGCTGGAAGTGGAAAAATTGTGTATATTAAGGCAGTGTGTGTAGAATGCTTATTTCATTTATGTTTTCATGTGGTCATTTATAGTACCAGGTGTTTTGTTATGGGACAGTTACATTTGAATTAAGAATTTGAGAATTCTTAAATGTTCTATGCTGTGCACAGTGCTGTTACTATCATGGTAGAGTTTAATTCCATGTGTTGACCCACATACAAGGAGTTTATATTTCAGTCACAGGTGTCCTGTTAAGCAAAACCTGTAATATGAATACCTAGAACCACACAATATAGATGCACACTGTTCTGTCCAGCACGATACTTGTCATTTCTTTTATTTTAATGCCATGTTTTGATTGATGTCATCACCACCAAATAATATTTTACCTTTGTTTTGAGGATTTGTAGAGAGCGCATCATGATTGACATTGATCAAAACATGTTTTGTTAAAATGAAAGAAATAAGGAAGGCATATTGAATGGAACAGTGTATATCTGTATAATCAATTGAACACAGTGGGATGAATACCAATAAATGGGGCCAGACAGTTTTTCTTCGTGAACATCAAGTTTAGTCTAAAGCTACACATCCACAGTGAACACAGTCACGATGTGAAGGCATGACATCTGTTAAGTGCCATATGTAAATGGACGCAACTTGGACAGAAGACCGTGCTAAAGATAGGGGCTGTGAAGCAAAGCTCTTATGCAGTTCTTGCAACCTACATATTTTTGCAGGTTTTGAAGCCATATTAAATGCCAACAAATTATAACTTCATTAAACAGTTACATATATACATCAAGGCATTAAATGTTGATGGGGCCTGGCACCTGTGACTTGTACTGAGTGGCTGTCAATGCAAATCTATTTTATTGATTTTAGTGCACTGTAAATACTAGACGTGGCAATCATGTCAGTTTTGTTCTTCCCTTCACAAATAAATTAAAATTGTTAAAAATATTTTAAGTGTTTGTTACCACTATTCAAGGACTTACCTTGTTTATGTTTCATTGCTTGAGGCAAGCCAAATGCTGCTTGATCCAGTCTTTATCAGTTTGAAACTGCAAATATGCAATCAGTGTGTTGTATGAAATACTAAGGTATATTTTTGACAGGTATTTGTGAAGAGTATTGTTACAACAGTCAGTGTTACTTTATTTTATATTTCATATATGATGCTGATCATTCTGAGGAGGAATGTACCTTAATAAATGTGATTATGTTGCATGTGACAGCATTCTTCAGCCAGGAAGCAAGTGTTATTTTTCACATTCATAGTGATGTGTGAACTGAGTATAGCATTAATTAATCAGTTTAATGAACAGCTACATGATGTCACATGCCCTTTCTTCACAATGACATTTTCTTCATGGTTGAAGTCTGTAGATTAGTAGAGCAAATCTGTACAATTCTATGTTTGTGTATGTTCTTATTACATGCTCTTAACACACTACAAGTTAGATTTTTTTTATACTTACATTTTCTGTCTCCACTGTTCTAAAGTAAGGCACCTCCAGAATATGACCTCCCCTTTTCATATTTACTGCATTTCCCTTTCTTTAAGGGGCCTGAAGAGGATGGATGTTGGCCTGTCATTCATAATTCCTTTGCCATATGTGCCTGTTCAGCACACACTTTACACTTTTAAAATCTTGTTCAGTTACGTTGTAAGTGTTTGGTATAGATTAGTCGCAATTTCTATTTGTAGGGTTACATTTCATGGCTTTTCAGAATAGTCATTGTTCATTTTATTATTGCTTTTGTCTGTCACTTATTACACTTTTCTATTATGCTGTAAATCTGTGAGCTGTAATGAATGTCATAACAATTATGTCACTGGAAAGGTGTAACAACATGCATGTGTGAACATGTAACTACAGTAACACACGATTTAGTGTACTGTGAAGTGTGTCACTAGGTACTGTTTTTATTCATAAGTGCTATCAAAGCTGTACCATAGCTCAGGCAGTTCATCATTGACTTCTTACTGCAGAGGCCTTTTTAAAATGTGGGATTTGTGGTTGATGAAGTGGTACTGGGACTAGTTTTTCTTTGAGGACTTCATTTTGTACTGTTTGTATTGTTGCATCAGTACTCCACACTCATATTTCATCCATCTAACACTGATGCTAGATAATCTTAGCAAGTGGCAGTGTTGTGAAATAGAACACAAAATATGCCATCAGTGCAACACTGAAAATGTATGGCTCACAAATGACACATTCAAGGATACATTGATGGTTTTTATGAGCAGGAATACTGTAACTGACTGAACAACAGAATGCTTCAATGTAATGTACAACAGTGGTATAGCACGTTTGAAACATGATGGCACACACACAGAAACCAGATTTGGTCTTTCAGCGAAACAGACGAGTCCATTTAAATCGGCGGGGGTGTCAGTTCAGTCGACTGCTGGCAGCCGAGGAGTGCGGATTAGCGGACAGCAATTGTATACACCATGTTCCGACATACAGTGGAAGACTGCTGGCTACCCACTCCATTCACATCTTTTCCCTTCACTTCCCCTCCCGTGTGTCACCGTGTGCCATCAGTTTTCGAACGCGCTATACACTGTATTGTGTTGAACTTGGTGAGGTAGGTGGACTGGAAAACAGTATAATTTGTGCATAGTAAGTTCAAAGTTGTGGATAAATAAGTACAAAAATCAGTTCACAGTATTTTGGACAGGTAAGGATTTTTCCTGTGGCATTTTTTGCCCAAGGATATATAATTGTAACAGTCTTGGTTAAATGTTGCATTTCGTACAGAGGCTACAGTGAAAGGTCATACCTCATTTTCCTCGTATATACATCCACAAATAGTAAATAATTAGACCAATTTATGATTCTAGTTCTTGGCTAAAATTACAACCCTGCTTACTGTTGAAGGTGCACACTACAATAGAATATGCACAACATTAAAGGGGAAAGTAACCAGCATTGCACAACCAGTTTTAAAGGAAAAACATTTTTGGCACCTGACAATTGTACTATGAACTACATGAATACCCTTAGCTGTCATAAACACTACATTTGCTGCCATGTTAGAAACTGATAAGTACTGAAAATAAAATACTGGTTGTAATGTCTTAAAGTTTTGGTAACCTGGCTGAAAGTTTTGTGACAAATAAGGTAATAAATCTCTCCTTTTTGTGAATATCAATATGTAAAATTACCATTCATGATGGGACAAACAGTTCATAAATCTCTTTATATATTTGTAAGGTACATTTACAGTTTTGAAAAAAACTTCGTCAGTACAAATGTACTTGTAGTTTGCATGATTGTTTGAAAGACTGTTTTTAACAACTTTTGACTTAGACACTGATGTTAGTAATGGTACCTCTATCCCTAGATGTCAGACGTGACAGTGACACTGTGCCACAGCTTAGGCAGTTTATCATAGTCAGAGCCCCAGTCTGCACAGTGCACATGCAGTTTGTTGGGACAACTTTTTCTCAAAATCCTTTGGTTTTCATCCGTCAGTCATTTCACTGGTATCCCATATTCACTTCTCTAGTCACTTTCTAAGGTTATACACCACAGTGTATGTTAATCACAGTCAGTGTGAGTTTCATAAAATCACACTGGTGAGATATTAAAATACAGGCTGATGAATGCAGGAAATGGACTATGGCTTGCTGATGGAAGAACATTTTCTAAAAATGACTTTATTTCCAGAGGAAGTCTCAACACAATGGCATTCTTAAATTCTTGCAGGAAATGCATTTCACAGTAGCACATCATCAGCAGGAAATGCTAGATGAAACATGTCTAAAAAATATTAATCATACTACAAATGCCGCAATATACATCTCTCCTGTTGTGATCAGAGTCCAATTTTAAAAAAATCACCCATTCCAAAGTCTAAAACACATATTCAAACAGAAAAGTTATTTATCTCTCCAGTAACTCATACATGGAACACCACACTTGCAAAACATAATGACAAGTAGTTCAAGAGAGAAAAGTTGAAGAAAAGTGGCACACCTGCTGTAAAGGATGGGGAAAGTGAAATTGTGATAGAAGTGAATCACAAGGAATGGATTTGTGTGCTGTATCATGACATGGTGTGCTAACAACACTGAAGTATGACTACATGAGTCATGTGCTAAACACAGCAAGAACAAGTATGATTTTTCTTTATGCTACGATGCCACATGATACCATAGGCATAACTTGGCCAATAACATTTGGGAGGGGGGGTTGAAATGACCATGCCTCTATTCTGCATCCTATAAAATGTAGGTTTTTCATTTTTTCCCCCATCTTTACACCACTCAAATAATCATTCAGAAAATATTTCTATTTTTTTATTTGCCCCTTTTTGACTCAGTAACCAATAAATATTCTTAGGTATTAAAAATACTGGAAGGGCATTTACCCCTCCACCCCTTGTACCCCTCAAGTTATGCCTATGCATAAGATGTAATGCGTAGTTCTGTAGTTTCACCAAAATATTCTTATTTTATGTGTTTCTCACTTGCGCGCCTACTGTGTCACTATGACCAGAGCCGCATGCTTTAAGAAACCAAGAGATGATTTATGAGACCATTATTTTAATTGACATTTGTTGCAGAAAGTTTTATTTTTCTCCTCCTGTAACTTCAGAGAAATGGGCGGAAAATTAAAAAAAAAAAAATCACAATATGTGGACAGAAGTATCACACTTGTGAGAACAATATTTCAAACTATTTAGACCTTTAATACATATTTTTTTTCTTATGGGATGCAAACTAGGCAACTTTCCCTAATACAATAGCTGAATTAGGAAATCTTTCGATTAACTACTTATTGCTATTAATTCACAAAAGAAAATATAGTATACTATATTAATAATTGTCCTGTCCAATCATACACTGTATCTATGGGTAAAGCTAATACCTCTGACCTAGGAACATAAGTATTAAGTAGCCAATGGCATAATATACCCTTGTGCTGCAACATCATCACTCATGTTGAATTATATCAACCTTTGGTAAATTATACTATAATCTGCTGTGTACAAACAATAGTTAGGCCTAATATTTACTCAGTACTTGGAATGTAACCTACATCACAGAGAAAGTATTGTGAATGGAAGCCACTGAACTTCCAACAAAAGCAATACATGAATGTCAGGCCAATGAAATAATATCACAACCTTAAACAACTCAATTCTCTGAGAATGTTACTCCCAGTTACTATGAATGACATTCATGTTCTCTCATAATACCACCTCATCTACTGTAATTTACATAGACATAACATTTACAAGACTGGGCATCATTTCTGCCTGGATTGGTCCATAATCAACAGCTTCTCCATCCACAGTGATATGTCCACCTGCTGTTTCAGGTACCAATCTGAAGGCGGTAACAGGAATCATTTCTGCATTAGGGATTAACAAGTGAGTTCCAGATGAAAGCCCCAGAAGGAACTGTAACATAAAAAAAGAAGTGGTTTATTTTCTGATCTCACACAGTACAAGGAGTTTTACCTGTGTTTGTGTTTATGGATACATGTATATATTATGTTATTCTGGTTATAATAATTTTCATGTGCTTCTACAGGTGACAATTCTGTGTTCAAAACTGTGCCATCTGAGGGATAAAAATGTAACTTAATTCATTACCTGAATGGACAAAGGGATGAAAGGGGCAAAGTAAAGTAGAAAAATGGTAAACAATAAAGATGTGGAAGAAATAACTCTTCATCAAGTTTCAACAGGCTCTTGCCCTGGGTTTAGTAGAAAAGTTTGAATGTATGCATGAACCGTGATGGTAATTCAAATGAACACATCATAATGCCAACCAAGACACACTTTTATGGTTCTTCATGCAACCAGTTTTGCACTACATGCTGCACCTCATCATCAATACAAAAGCGGATTGCACCAAGGTGAGTTCTTGGCCTGATGCAACTGTCACCTGCTGCCTGTCATGCTTCAGGCAAACCATACCCTGCTGTCATAAACTTGCAAGATGTTGGATCCCTGACATTATTCATATCCCAAGAAAATCAAACTGACTCATCCAGCTGAATGTGCCACTCAGAAATTTTCCATTCTTCTTTGAATTTACAGGTCTATAACTTGTAGTGTGCAACATCCTATCCAAGAAAATCACTGCCCTGTGGTTCATAGCGGGCAGAAAGACTGTGCACACTTTATTTCACACATTAACTTTCTTGGAACTCCACCTTATTGTATTACACAGTTAGCTAGCCACCTCTTGACCTGATAATATAAAAGTCTGCTCCAGCCTTGACATTCAAAGACAACTCCTATGAGAAGAAAACTTTTCCAGTTGAACAGAGAAAGTCACATTTCAAGCAGTTCAAAGAAGGTGTCTAAACTGATTTCCATCTCTTGTCTACTAAATAATGGCAGTTACAAGGTGAGTTTACTGTAGACAATCAAAACTAATCACAACCTTGTATGGCTATGAAATAATTAAGATTATTGAGAACAGTAGCATTTTAAGATTGAGATCTTAATCCCCATTGTAATAATTCTATAACTAGGACATGATTTTCCTCTCTCTCTACATTTGTCACTGCAGCCTGATGATGGCTTAGGATATTTAGGCTGAAGCACAGTGTGTATATGGAAACAAAGTGACTATTAGTAAACTGTTGTATTTGAATGCCTTTTAATATCTAAACATGGTCAAAATTCAACACACTTATAGACATATAAACAGCCGACCTGAAGTAGCTGCCCCCGACTGATACCAGCACGTACCACCAGCAGCCAGATGATTCCATCTGCCAACTTGGAATTAGGCGCAAATAGGCAGTCAGATCCAAGATGTGACTGGTATGATGCATGGACCAACACAAAATCACCTACAGGTCACAGAAACTAATGTAAAAATCTGTTCAGTTTAAAGTGGTGTCAGGGTGTGGAAATGATGTTGAACCATCACATCCATCATGTTAATAATATCAAATATGCCAAAACCAGACAGTCTGTAAAAATTTAACCAACTAAGAAGTAGAATGCATGGTGGGTTGTGGATGAAGTTGGGTCACAATCATACCCCACAGTGACTTCAATACTAGTGGTGTTGAACTTTGTGTTTCGCTTTATACAAACTGAGTATGGACTATGGGAGGGGCCCACAACTTTTTCCCAAAAGTCTAAAAGAGCCATTTCCAAATTTCAAACACCTGAAAGGTACCACAAAGTAAGTTCCATGCTGAGGAACTAAAATACAGCAGTGACCTGTGAACCTCACTGTTATATGGTGTGTCATCAGTGTGTTGAAATAATACACATTTTTGTATAAAGGAAAATATTTAAGTAATTATGCCAAAATTACTAGGTGCCACCATAGAAAATTTAGTTGCCTGGGCATTAGGCACCTGGGATTTGTGTACCCCTTCACTTATGTATGAAAAAGGGAGCCACACATTCTGTGGTTCTTTGGAATCTGCCAATTTGAGACAAATTTGGCGTTTAGATGCCTTCAGTATCATGGGGCACAATTATGGCCTCACACTGAAATTGCTGCTCATTTGTGTGACAGTTTGGTAAATCTCTAGACAGATATAATATAAAAAATTAACTTGTCCTGACTGAGCAAGATGATGTTGCATTCACAGTGTCGACATATTTTCGCGGTCCCCAGTTTGAATGATGGCTGGGTCACCAGCCATCCTAACAAGTTTCTTTGTGGTTATTTTAAAGTCTCTCCAAGCAAATACAAGGATAATACATCAAGTAGACCACAACTCTTTCCTTCCAAACCCTTTCCAATTAAGCATTTAAATCTTAGCAGAAATCACCAGGTTTAACATTAAAAAATTCTACATTCTGTCCACATAGGACATTTAGGTGTTTTGTGTGCATTTCAGAACAAACAACAATTACTTTCATATACAAAATTAACTGGTTGGTGTTTATAGCAAGGAAAGTGTATGTGTACAATGAAATTTAAATACAGTTCAGGTTAATCTCATTTCTTAAAGGAATAATCATACACTAATCATCTTGCCACTGAACAGTACACAGTCCAAGATAATGACTGTATCATACAATACATCACAAAACATCAAGTGGCAGCAGAAAATATATGAGATGGGGACCAAAAAACCTTACTGCTGCCAAACTTAAAGTAAACTGAATCAAACTGCAGGCTACAGTGAACCTGAGAGAATGATTTATGATACCTTCAATACTGCTCCAGTGATCTGGGACAGGTTGTGTTAAAGCAGGCAGTTGTGAGGGAGGCCCATACATACGAACATTGCTATTGGGCCTTCGTGGCTGTATGTCGTCACGTCCCTGCACAGCCACATATGACGTATTATCTGCTACAGACTGGTACTCTGAACCTGAAGTGGAGAAATATGCAGAGTGACGAGATGCAGCAGAATAATATGAATCAAGCCTTGGACGACCAGATTCAACGCCATCCCTAAAATCTTCCAGTACATGCCCCAGTGAGGTTTCTAGGCTCAATGCATCTGCCACTGCATCTTCAACAAAATCTCTTCCCTACAAAGAATCAAGAAAATATGAAATTTATCAATTTGAGAGCTTTAAGTTTATGACGATACCAATATTAATTGTGGCAGCATAAACCTTAATTATCATTCACTGAAGCCACACATGATTAGAAGCTACAAACCAGTCACACAAACAGAATTCATTACACTTTGGACCCACTAATAAGCAGCTATTAATTTTTTTAAACCCCATGCATTTACAATGATTAGTGCAAAATATTGCATGTAACAATATCTGCCCGATGATGGCCACATGATTAACAATGTGGAGTGGAAAAGACTTGAAGATATATGTAATTAGTGTTGATATTTGTGTGATAATTACTGGAATAGGAGCTTCCCACAAACATGAAGTATTGTTATGAGATCAAAGAGGGTTTAATTCAACTGGCATACTTGTATCAACTACACAGGGTGCAGTGCTCCAATGGTGCCAGAACGTATTTCATCCAGTTATCCAATCTTTGTTATTTTTCTCAGGAAACAAAACAAAAAAAAAAAAAAAAAAAAAAAAAAAACAACAAAAAAAATAAAA
>Ga0123357_10002861_pt1 | contig 19459 bp, 18 predicted proteins | sample TergutEmb28metaG_FD_89873 | JGI IMG/M metagenome (GOLD analysis project Ga0123357, IMG submission 89873) | Embiratermes neotenicus P4 segment gut microbial communities from Petit-Saut dam, French Guiana - Emb289 P4 | ecosystem: Host-associated > Arthropoda: Insects > Digestive system > Gut ...
TTCGCCTGGTTGGAAAAGTGTCGAAGGCTCTGGAAAAACTGCGAGAGATTGCTCAACTCCAGCTTGCAGTTCATCCATTTCGCTTTCCTTGTTCTGATCATGAAAAGATCGTGAACAGGCTCTCATACAACCAACTAGCACCTATTCAGTACTGTTCCCAAATTAAAGGCTATACTGATAAGTCTGCGAGGGTAAACGTACTTATCAGAATTCGCTTCATGAACACGCGTCGAGCGCAATCCCCGCCATTTATGGCGGGGTCAAGCGAGACAAAGCGTTATGGGAGCCGAAGGCTCCCCAAGACCGTATCGAGGAATCCCCGGCCTTTAGGCCGAGGTGACTCAATGGAAGAATCTGTGGCTTCTTCAACCTACAAAAGCGGGTTTTTCATGCGGCGGGAGTCAGCGTCCCTTTGCCATTATGAACAGAGGTATCCGTAGAATGGGTTCCAGATTTTTCCCTGCCAAAGCAATCAACAGGTGGCAGCTTTTTGGCTGCGCCCTGCTCGTGACCCTGCTTTCCGCGTGTGTCACTCCAAAGGAGTGGGAGCAACGGCAGCAGCGGATTGTCACCGAATTGCGGCAAAACCCGCACATGATGGTGCAGCCTATCGATGCTGGTGGCATCTCCGCCCAGGTTCGTTCCGGTGTCTCGTTCCAGCGCGAAAGCATGGCACCGACCCCAGAGCTGTACGGCGTACTCGATAACGTCATCAGCGCGTTAGGCGAGAACCGTGCTGATTACAGGATTGTCGTGCTGGGGCATACCGACAATACGGACCCTAAAAACCCCCAAAATACCAACCAAACCATATCCTCTACGCGTGCGGCTTTGGTAGCGCGCTATCTGGCCGACAACGGGATCGACAAATCGCTGGTTTCGTCTGAAGGGAAAGGCGCCAGCCAGCCACTCGTAGACAACGAAACGGAGGAAGGGCGCAGTGTGAACCGTCGCATCGAATTGCTGATCCTGCCGATATCGGGAAACCGCCACGAAATGATGCTCCCCCTATTGCAGCGCACGAGCGAGCTCTCGCCGGATCACCCCTTAATGAATAAGTGACAGAAACGGTACGTTTAACTTGCAAGGCTGTGGATTAGCGTGTTTTTCGTCCAATCCTGTAAAAAACTGGATTGTTTTGCAGCGCCCGCAATAACGGTTAGCCACCTTGCAAGCTACCCGCATCACAAAAGAACTCATTAATTTATCGATTTTGCCTGCTTGGGCGCTTTCCGGATGACAATGCGTGTCACTTCCTCCTGGTCGCCAACCCAGACCGCCAGTGCACTGAAATTGTCTTGGTCGCCTGCTTCCGGGTTGGAAAACTGGTACACCATGCCGTTGATCCAATGCTGGGGGGAGGTGGCTTGCTGGAGCACGGATTCCATCTCTTCTTCACTGACGCTTTCCCAAAACCCGTCGGAACAGAGCAGGAAAATATCGCCCGATTTCAGGGCAAGCGGCTTTTGGCACACGGCCTGTTCGGGAATGTCGCCGCTGCCAACCGCCGCGTAGAGGACGGTCCTTTTTTTGTTGCCACGCATGGAACTGCTGATCAGCCCCGCGTCGATCATGGATTGTAGGACGCTGTGGTCGTTGGTCAGGGTATGTGCGCGCCCATGACGAAAAAGGTAGATGCGGCTGTCCCCGATCGAACTCCAGTAGGCACGCGCCTGCTGCGTATCCAGCATCAGCACGGCCATCGTCGTGTCCATTTGGGACAACCGGGGATAACGCTCCCGTGCGTTGGCAAGGGCGATGCGTGCCATCGGGATCGTTTTGGAAATCGAGTTCTGGTTGACCTCGGGGGTTTCGGAAAAATGCGACAGCACTTCCCTGACGACGACCCTCGACGCTATCGCGCCGCCACCACAACCTCCCGCGCCATCGGCAAGGATGAAACACCCTCGTGTGTCATTGGCACAAAATCCGATCCAGTCTTCGTTCCGTGGCCGACCGCCGCATTCGCTGCGCTGCGCCACCGACAGCCGCATCATGACCCGTCCCCCTCGCCAGGCAGCACATTTGAGATTGCCTTTTCATACGCTTCGAGGAATGCGGACCCGAAGAAACTCTGAAAATAGTCGCCAGCGCTTTCCCGCGTTTTGTGGAAGTAGCGCCCGTAATCATCCCAAAGCCTAGCTTTACGCCACAACGACAGGACATCGCCGAACATGCCCTGCACGGGTTTTTCGTCGCCAATCTTGTCTGGGCTGAAACGGTCGAGCACATGGTTGAGGGCCGACTGCATGCCGGAAACAATACCGAGCTGATGGGCACGCAAGTCGAGGAACGCCTGCTCGACCGCCTCGTCAGGCCCTATGAACCCCGGAATCCGCCTCCCAAGCAAGTGCATCAGCGCAACTGTGGCGTCCGGCGAGAATTTCAGCGGATTGTTGCGCTCGGGCGCGATTAGCGTGACGTTCGCCCTGACTTCTTGCTTGATGACCGCCCTGCTCGCCATCAAATCCAAGGTTCCCTGTACATATCTGCGGAATAGTTGCCCAACCAGCCTGACGAAATCGCTATCCATTGCCTCCCGCCCAGGCAGCCCGTCAAGGCCCAGCCCTTCGATGAAAGCCTGGTAAAGCGCCTCCGCTTCCTGCGATGGGGGGGCGGCAGCTTTTTTAGCCTTGGATGGCACGGCACGGGCCTTTTCAGGCGCAGGCGTTTTGCGGCGCGATGGTTTTGTGGTTGCCGGTTCCGCCACATCAAGGACGGATAAGGGAGGGGGTGGCAACTTATTGGAAGCTCCCGCTGTTTTTTTTGCTTTGGATGCGGCTTTCCTTTCATCTGCCATTCTTTCCACCGCAGGGCGCGGGTCGACCCCATCCAGGAAACGGTCGATATCAATGCTGTTTGGCGAGGCTGGCAGTGGCTCCGTTGGCTGGGTTTTCTTGCGAGGACGGCGGCTGCCCTTCACAGGAGGCGGCGGTGCGGTGGCAATGCCGAGGCCCTCCAGTGGGTTTTCCGGCGCAGTGCCCTCCAGATTGCCACTGGAACCGTCGCCAAAAAATGCCAGCGGGTCGAGGGTTTCATCGTCATCCTTCAAAACCCGGGCCTCCGGGGCAAATGGGGCCTGCAACAACCCACCAATGTCGTCGGAATTATCGAATGAACTGAGTTCCAGGCCGCTTTCGTTGAGCACCTGAACCGGATCGGCCGAAACAGGTTTGTTTCCATAAGCAAACGGATCAATGCCAGAAACGTCTTCAGGCACGGCCTCTGGTTCGGCGTTGCTCACCGGTTCAAGCGCCTGGGAAAAAAGATCGTCTTCCTCCGAACCGTCTGCACCGTCGGCAGCCACTACGGGCGCTTGTTCCGGTTCTTTCCCATCCACGTAGCGAACTTGCAGCACATACCCGCCAACCAGAATCTTGTCTCCCTCCTTCAGCACGCACCCCTTGCTGAGGTCCAGTTCCTTGTCATTGACAAAAACATGGTTGCCGTTACTGACGTTGCTGACCTTGTACAACCCCTTGGGCACCGGGGAAAACCGTAAATGCCGCCTCGATACCGATTTCATCGGATCGGGCAACATCAGGTCATTTCCCTCATCGCGTCCCAAGGTACCGCCAGCCTTGGGAAGGATGCCCCTGACAGGCACGATCGGAGGTAGGTCATGGTATGTAAGCGCTTGAATTTCGAGCATGTCGATTCCTCTATCTGCCTGGAACAGGCTTGCCATGCAAAACGGCCCACTCTCCCCGTGACATTGCAGTATCACGGCTCGAAACGGAGTATTCGGCCTGTGAAAACATCTCAATCCTTACTTGAAAGTATGCGCGATATTGTTGGGTTGGTCTCGCTTTACCACTATCTCCCGGACATGGGTTTTTCCGCTTTCATTGCGTATCTCGACCTTGTGGGGTCCCACCTTGATATCACTCACCTTTATGTTCAAGGTTGGCGGGGCCGTGCCAATCTTTACGCCATCCAAATAAATATCTCCCCAGGGCTTGACAGAAACCGTGACCTGTATGTCGGTGGGAAGCAATTCTTTGGCGGAAAGCGAAGGTTCGGGCTCTGGAAGTAGCGACGTGGGAGAAGGTTTGGCCTGTGGAAGTGGTGGCGGAGAGAAAAGTTCGGGCTGTGGGGAAGGAAGCCGTTCCGTCGTCCCGGCAACCGGTGGGGTAGGTTCAGCGCGCCTCGTCCATGCAGATACTTTTTCTTTGGGAAAAAACAAAACCAGGCCCAGCAGGACCAGCAAAGAGCTTGCCCCAATCGCAACCCAATAGGGTTTCCTTCCTGTTCCGGCGAATGCTTTTTTGCAAAGCTTGCCGCTGAAATTCCAAAACGCCGATGCAGCACTTGCAATGGCGTTTCCGGCTTTCGAAGCAGCGGAAACTGCCACATTTAGCAACCAACCTATCCCGGCCTTGACCCTGGCACCCGCCTTGGGCAATGTTTTGCCAATGGACTTCGCCAACCGGACAGGCATCGAGGCTAAACGGGCAAGCATCCTGAGCAACCCACCCCACATTACGGCCAGCGCAGCAAATATCGCTTTGCGCGCAGCAGTTCCCCATCCGAGCACCTTGCCCAGCACAGCAAATATCGCTTTGCGCACTGCGGCTGCCCATCCGAGCACCTTGCCCAGCGCAGCGAGCATCGCTTTGCGTATCGCAACGCCCCATCCACCTATCCTGGCTAGCGCCGCACGGAACGGGGGCAGCACATCGCGCAGCTTGGGCAACCTGGCGCACATTGCAGCCATGCCCTTCGCAACAGACTCCAAAAATGGGCGTACCCAAGGGCGGCTTGGCTCTTTTACCGCATCGGATTTGGGCAAAGACAGTTTCGGCGCACCCTTTACCGCTGCTTTTTCCAGGGAATCAATAAACGATTCGACATTTTTCGGGCGCTGCGACGGTTCGACCGACAAACCCGCTTCGATCACTTTCAACAACTGCGCAGGCAACTCGGGAGAGGCAAAGGTAGACAACGGGACGAGTTGGTCTTTCAGCACACGGGCAACGGAAATGATCGGCATTTTGCCGGTCACGACCAAATAGGCCAGGGCGGAAATCGCGTAAATATCCGTCCACGGCCCAACCTTCATGCTGTCTGTTTCGCTGTATTGTTCTATGGAAGCAAAACCAGGCTTCAGAAAAATAGTGGAAGGGGCGGTTTTATCCTCCTGCACATGCCTGGCGGAACCGAAATCCAGCAAAACCGGTGTGCCATCTTCAAGGATGAGGATATTGTCGGAGGAAACATCAAGGTGATAGCACTTTACCGAATGGATCTGCGACAGCCCCTCCAATACCGGCAACATGATGGAAAGCAGGTCTTTTGCGGTTTTTGCTCGATAACCGGAGCGAACCATGTCCTGCAAGGTCGTGCCCCGGTAATAGGGCATCACCATATAGGCTGTGCCATTGGCCTCGATAAAGCGCAGCACGGCAACCAAGCCTGGATGGTGGAACCTGGCAAGGATGTGCGCCTCATCAACGAAATGGCGCAACCCTTTCTTGAACAATTCACGTTTGGCGGCAACACGGCAACCCACTTGCAGGCCCTGAATCCGCGTGGCAAGCGTGGCAGGGAGATATTCCTTGATTGCCACTTCACGGTCCAACAGCGTGTCATGAGCCAGATACACAATGCCAAAACCACCCTCTCCAATCACAGAGCGAATGACGTATTCCTGCAAGCGCACACCGGGGTGCAGTGCGCTCATGGGGGCAATTGATCTGACTTCCTGCGCATTAATCATGCTTATATAAATACGATGTCATAAAACAGCCAAGCCCCCAACGTATGCAGATTGAACAAGCCACGAAGCGACACCGCCAGCGATTGTAGATTGTATATTCTGAAACTGAGCATCGCAATTGATTGTATTGATTCAGTACCTTTGTTTCCGTTCGCCTATGTTCTACGCGATTTAGATGTAAAAAACGCGTGACAACACGTACACATCCCGAACGATATGGCGGCCCTACCCAGGCTTTTCATTATTTCGCCCCTTTGGGCCACAAGACCCACATCCTTCCTTGCTGGCGCATTTTCCCAGCCTGCTCGCCCGCCTCACTGCCAAAACCCCAGAAAAAATCGGCCCGCACCGCACCTTTGATTGCACTGCCGGTATCCTGCGCCATGACTAGGCGATTGAGCGGCTTGTCCGACAGCGGCCAAGTGGTAGAGAGAAAGACTGGTGCGCCAAGCGGGACATAAACTGGGTCAACGGCAATGCTGCGTTCGGCGCGGAGCGGCACGCCCAGTGCCCCGATTGGACCCCCTTCCCCAGCAGGCAGTTCGCGGAAAAAGATGTAACGTGGGTTGCTGTTAAGCAGTTCATCAAGGCGTTGCGGATTACGGAGCGCCCATTGGCGGATACCTTCCATCGAAGCTTGATGCATGGCGAGTTCCCCATGGTCGACGAGCCAGCGCCCGATGGAACGGTAAGGGTGGCCGTTGTGTTCAGCAAAGCCGACGCGTGCCCGGGTGCCATCGGTCAGTTCGATCTGCCCGGAACCTTGCACCTGAAGGAAAAATAGGTCGATCCGGTCGGCAGCCCAAAACAGGGCGCGGGCGGGCAATTTGCCTTCGGCGCGACGTTTTTCCAATTCCGCACGCGTCCAGTAGGGAATGACTTTCTTAATGTCATCGGGCGGCGCAAGAACCGGCCACGGCGTCCCGGGCAATTGCGTCCGGCTGCCATAGATCAGCGGTTCGTAATAGCCTGTGATAAGCCCCTGTACGCTACCATCGCCCGCAACGGACTGCCGGGGAATGAAATTCTGTTCAAAGAACTGATGCGCTTCCTGGTCAGACAGCTTATCGGGCAACGTGGCAGCAGTGGCGCATACCGATGCCCAATTGGGTTTACGGCCAATGGCGCGGCAAGATTCGCGGAACGCCGGCCAAGCTGCGCTCAGGTCGTCAGTAGCCCAACCCGGTAATTCATTCCAGTGTGCCTCGCGCCAGACGGAAGGGGCATCAGGGGACACAGGCGTTTTGCAATTTGTACAGATGGCCGAACCTGGAGAAACGTTGCGGTCAGAATCCGGAATATCTGCCTCTGTTGGTAATTGCTTACACCCGCCTGAAACAACGACAATAGCTACAGCGATGGATGCGAGGAAGGCGAAACGATAGCGAGAAGGCAGGTACATGGCACAAAAAGGTAGACAAACCGGGCGGATGGATTCGATGCCCATTGTACCGACATACCGGTGGACGTTGCGGCCTCGCGGGGAAATAGAAAACTGGCATGAAAACGAAACGATGAAACCAGGGGAGAAGCGATGAGTACGAAAGAATTTGAATCCCTGCTCGTGTGCGCAGAGCGGGTGCTGGCGCGGCTGGAGGCGATATTGCCTGGCCCGGCTTCGCCTCCCGATTGGAATGCCGCCCACGCTTTCCTGTGGCGCCGTCATCATGGCCGTGCGACCTTGCAACCAGTTGCTATGCCTTCTGTTATCCGCTTACGGGATTTGCGGAACATCGACGAACAAAAAAAGCGTATCGAACGCAACACGCAGCAATTTCTCGCCGGGCGGCACGCCAACAACGTTTTGCTGACCGGCGCACGTGGTTCGGGTAAATCCTCGCTCGTGAAGGCTCTCCTTGATGAATACGCTTCCAAAGGGCTGCGGATAATCGAAGTCGACAGGGACGACCTTGCCGACCTGCCGGAAATCATGGAACTGGTAGCTGGCCGCCCTGAGCGGTTCATCGTTTTTTGTGATGACCTTTCCTTCGGTGAAGGCGAAGTTGCCTACAAGGCGCTCAAGAGCGCACTGGATGGTTCGATTTCAGGATTGGCCGACAATGTGCTGATCTACGCCACGTCCAACCGCCGCCACCTGATGCCGGAATACCATGACGACAACAATCCGGTGCGCCACACTGACGGTGAGATCCACCCCGGCGAGGCTGTGGAGGAAAAAGTTTCGTTCTCGGATCGTTTCGGGCTGTGGCTGTCTTTCTACCCGTTCGGACAGGATGAATACCTTGAGATTGCCACCCACTGGCTGAAGGTTTTCGGTGTGCCGAAGGAACGCATCCGGGAAGCGCGCCAAGAGGCGCTGCAGTGGGCGTTGATGCGCGGATCACGCTCTGGACGGGTGGCCTGGCAGTTTGCGCGTGATTTCGCGGGACACGTGGATTGAGACAAAAAACGGGAAAACACTTGCCCCCAGAAACCGTCGATGTCGCCGCCGGAGTGATCGTCCGTTTCGATGGCCGTTTCCTTCTCGGACGCCGCCCGCCAGGGGGTTTTTATCCGGGGTACTGGGAATTCCCCGGCGGAAAAGCCGAACCAGGGGAATCGCCTGCCGAGGCGCTGTACCGCGAACTCGACGAGGAATTGGGGTTACAGGTCGAGCGCCTTTACCCGTGGCTCGTGCGCACGCATGACTACGAACACGCCTGCGTCCGGCTGCACTTTTTTGAGGTCGCGCAATGGCAGGGCGGGGTTCACGCCCGTATCCATGATGCGCTGGATTGGGTTTTACCTGGTGCTCCGGATGCGCCCTCGCCGATGTTGCCAGCCAACGGGCCTATTCTCAAAGCGCTTGCTTTACCGCATCGGATGGGAATCACCCATGCCGCCACGATAGGCATCGAACCCCAGCTCGTTGCCCTCGACCGTGCCCTGCAAACGGGGCTGCGCCTCGTCCTGATTCGGGAAAACGCTTTACCTATGCCCATGCGGCGGGCATTCACTAAGGAAGCCGTCCGCCGCGCACACGCAGCAGGCGCACTCGCCATCGTCAACGGTGAACCGGAACTGGCGCGCGAAGTTGGAGCCGATGGCCTCCACTTGACAGCAGCGAAATTGGCGACAAGCAACTCACGACCGGATTTTGCGTGGGTGGGGGCTTCCTGCCATATTCGCACCGAACTCGAACACGCTGCCGCACGAGGATTCGACTATGCACTTCTCGGCGCGGTAAAGCACACGGCAACCCATCCCGGTGGCAAAACCCTAGGTTGGAAGGGTTTCGCGGCGCTTGCCTCGGGGTTGCCGCTGCCGGTATTCGCGTTAGGCGGACTGAAGGATAGCGATTTGGAAACCGCACGCCTATCCGGCGCGCACGGCATCGCGACGATGCGGAGCGCGTGGGACAGCGCGGAAATTTAGCCTAGCTGGAAAAGGAGCCGTCCAAAGCCTCGGGTTCCCCGTCCTGCGGTGAGCAGGGCAGCCGGTACTCACCGGATGCCCAGGCTCCAAGGTCGATCTGCTTGCAACGTGCCGAGCAGAAGGGGCGATACGGGTTTGCTTCGCCCCACTCGGCTTCCCTGCCACATTGGGGGCAGTGTACGAAGCGTTTCCCGGCCTTGGTCACGTCAGGTGCACCTACGGACGATGTGTTTACAGGCCGCAAAAAATGAGCTCAAACGGCAGGTCGCGTTCGAGCGGGCGGGACCGAACCTGAGTTTCGGGCAGCATGAAACGGATGTTGAGCGCGTATTTGTTTGCACTGATTTCGGGTACGGCCGCTTCGGTGCGGGCAATGCTGATGCGAACCATTTGCGCAGTGCTGCCGCTCATGGGTTTCTGGAAAGCCCCCCCGCGTGCAACCTGCGATTCCGCCCGCCCGCTCGAACGCAGCAACCGCAGCACGATAGCCAGCGCCTCTTCGATGGGTTTCATTGGTTTGATCCAGGCATCTAGGTCACGATGGCGGCTTTCGGCATCGCGGTTGAGCCAGTAATGGTAGGAAGGCAAGTCGAATTCGCAAGCGCCGCCCGGGATGGAAGCGCGGTTGCGGATGCTCGTTAGCCATTCGTTTTCGCGCAGGTGCTGGCCGAAGCGGCCTGTCATTGCCAGCAGGCTCGACGAAGTTTGTTCGATTTCCTTAAGGGCGTCGCGAAGCGCCTCCTCAGAAATATCCGGGTTATCGCGGAACGACAGCAATATCTGACGTTGCCGTTCAAGCTCCTGAACGAGGTCGATCTTGAGGTCGGCGCGTCCAGCAACTTCGACAGTTTCAAACAGGGCGAGGATAGCGATGTGGTGATGCATCGGCTCGTCGCTGTTGCGGAAATGGACGCTTCTCTGGAGTAAATCTTCCAGGCGCAACAGGGTGCGGATGCGCTCGCTGAAGGGGTATTCGTAGGTAATCACGCACGTTCCGGAGAAAGGGTCTGGTATTGGGGCAATGCCATGTAGGTCAAGAATGGACAGCTTCGCAGGCGATGATAACACGCTATAAGCAAAGGAGAATTAGGTCATTCGGCAACAAGGGCAAGGTAGCGGGCATGCAGGGCATCGACTTGTGCCTGGAGCGCGTCCAGCGTACCACTGTTATCCACTACGTCATCGGCAATGGCAAGCCTCGCTTCGCGGCTGGCCTGGGCGGAGAGGATGGTTTCGACCTCGTCGTGCGGATGTCCATCGCGTGCGGCGGCTCTGGCGATCTGCAGCTCACGCGGGCAATCGACCACACAAACACGGTCACAATGCTTTCGCCAGCGCCCCGTCTCGGCCAGCAGCGGAACATCAACAATGACGTAAGGGCTGCGTGCTTCGGCACAGCGGCGCAGGCCCTGGGCTTCGATCAGCGGATGCAGGATACCTTCGAGGCGGGCACGCACCGCCGGATCGGCAAAAACCAGCGCACGCATGCGGGGGCGATCCAACCCGCCATCGGCAGCAATCATTGCTTCGCCGAAAGCGGCACGCAAGGCGGGAATTGCCGCGCCACCCGGTACAGCCAATTCGCGGGCAATAGCATCGATATCGACGACCTCGATGCCGTGATTGGCAAAGCGCGCCGCCACTGTGCTCTTTCCACTGCCCATGCCGCCGGTCAGCCCGATCTTTAGGGCAAGGCCGCTCATGACGAACATGGCCTGTATCGTTTGGCAAAAGGTTGCCCGTCCAGCAATGCCTCGGCCTTCTTTACGCTAACGGTGGCTTCCACCTGCCGCTCTGAAGTGCTGCGGGACTCAATGCTGGCATTGACGCCCTTTGTTTTCATCGCGTCGAGATGGCGCTCGGCACCCTTTCGGTTCTTGAACGTTTCGCCGAGCACGATCAGGAACTTCTTGTCCCCGGTCTCTTCAATCTGGATGCTGTCTTTTTTCACGCCCAACTCGACCATGTTATCCACTAGGATTTCGGCGGCTTCCTGGGTAGGCAAGGGCGGGACGCGCACGACCCTCCATGTTGTTATGGCCTGGACATCCCGTGCAACGGCCTGGATATCCGCAGCAGAGAAGAGCGAAATCAGCTTGGTGTTCTGGGCAGCGCTCAGGCCATCCCATGCCAGACAGACCGGCTGTTCCGGCGCGCTCAGGGGGGGAGGAGCGTCGGCCTGCTCGGTTCCTGGCGGGGGCGTGTGGCCGAGAATCTTGACTCGTTCCGGATACAACGCGACGGGGACGCTGCCTAGCTCCCTCGACGAGCCGAGGCCGAACCAGCCACGCGAAGCGGCGAAAAACAGGATATTGAGCAGCAACAAAAGAATAAACAGGAAACGTGTTGTGGTCATGGTTTGTCAGGCGGCACGCGCAATCCGGCGCAAGCCGTCGAGAACGAGGTTGTCTATCCTCTGGAAAGGAATGTCAAGTAAGGGTTCAATCTCATCTGCCGCACCACCACTCAACAGACAAACGGAACCAGGGGCATCCATGTGGTGGAAAATGCGCTCGATTGCGCCTGCCTGCGCGTGGAGGCAGCCCGAAACGATGGCGTCGGCGGTATCACGCGGGTGGTTGCGGTAGCGCCCTCCCGTCAGCGGCAATTGCGCCGTGCCGTTACTGAGCGCCTGCCGCATCAGTTCTACCCCAGGCAGGATGTGCCCGCCCGTGAAACGGCCATCTGCGCTTAAAATATCCAATGTGGTCGCGGTTCCTGCCATGACGACCAAAACGTCCCGGGAATGATGGTAACCACGCGCGCCGATCAGGGCAGCCCAACGATCCGTACCGAGTTGCCCAGGATGGGTATACATGTTGTGAACGCCACAGCGTTGCGCACCGGAACTGATCCATTCCAAGGTAAGCCCCCGTCGAGCGACGATTACCGCCAAAGCCTCGCCTTTGGCAGAGCCTGCCACGTTACAGCCCAATACCCGCGTAATACCTGGCGTTTCGATGCAAGCTGCCAGGCCATTGGGCGCATTGTGCGTACATGAGCCCGAAGCATGGACGTTCTCGCCCACCAGACGCCATTTGATCCGGCTGTTGCCAGCATCAATGAGCAACATCATGACGCGTGCCGCAGGGAAACATCGCCCGCGTACACGCGGTGCATACCATCGCCAACACGCACGAGCAGAGCCCCCTCTTCGTCCACGCCTAGGCAAGACCCGGTCACATCCAGCCCGTCACCACTAACCCGCACCGGCAGGTTGGCAAAGGCGTTACGCTGCTGCCAGGTCTCCCGCAGCAGGCCAAAACCCGAACCGCCGTAGGCCGTGAGCATTGGGTGGAGTTCGGACAGAATGGCAGCTAGAAGCATCTCGCGAGAAGGCACTTCACCCAATTCACGAGTCAAGTCGGTCACGCTACCTCCCTGGTCGGGAATCGCGGCATCTGCGGGCAGGCGCAGGTTCAGGCCAATACCGATGACTGCCGCGAGCGTGCCTCCACGTTCCGGCGACACCTCCACCAATATCCCGGAAATTTTCGCACCATTCACGAGCACGTCATTAGGCCATTTGAGCGTTACGGCGGAAACACCGAGTTTTTCGAGCGTGCACGCCAAGGCCAACCCCACTACTAGGGATAATCCAGCAGGCACGGGTGCGCCTGGGGCGAAACGCCACAGCACCGAAAACGTCAGGCTCGCCCCCGGCCAAGCCAGCCATTGCCGCCCGCGCCGCCCGCGTCCAGCGCTTTGCCGCGTGGCAACAAACACATGTGCCCGTCCGTCATTTTCGGGCAGCGCATCCAGCAGCGCGGAATTGGTCGATGCGCATTCTTCCACCCAGCGAATATCGAAAGCCGCCGCAAGCGAACCCAATGCCGCAGCAAGCGCAGTGAGGTCAGGGTCGGGAACAGGAGGACGGGAAGTGTCCATAAATGGTCAGCGTACAGGGTTACAATTATTATATCTGTGGGGCCGAACGGCGCGGGGGTACATCATGGACTCATCACCCCGTGTTATGGTTTTTCCGCCAAACGTTCGAGCATCTTCCACACTGCCACGATTTGCGGCGCGGTGCGGATGTGGTAGGCGGGACCGGTGTAGCCCCACCAATCCCAGCAGCCGTTCGTGTTCGTAACGCTTGAGGTTTGCGGGTAGAGCACGATCAGGCGGTTAGTTTCGGCCCATTCGTTGTAGCCGGACTGGCGAACCCAAGTTTCGCCTACGGTGGCGACGTTCTGCCGGCAACCATGGAAGACGACGTGGATGCCGCAGCCACCGGCGCGGCAGGCAGCGGGGATATAGACGTAAGCGATGTCCCCCATGCCCGCATTCCGTGCAGCAAACTTGGATTGGTCGAACGCGAGCAGCTCCCCGTTTGCCGCCTGCGCCCTGGGACGCAACTCGCCAAGCAAATGCGCAAGTAAATGACCAGGCGCGTCGAAATCGCCGCAATGATTGATGTAGGGCGGCCCTGTCACTTCGCAGATGCCCCCCGCCGACGGGACAATCATAGCGTGACCGGCATCCGGCAAACTTTCATGAACGATGGCCGACTCAGGCAGCCATTGCAGATAGAACATGTGAACCGCATCCACGACAGCGCTTTTCACAATGGTGTCCCGCCCGCCAGAGAACAACCAGACGCGGCTGCTACGCAGCCCTTCCGGCGGGTCGATGTGATTGGCTTTTGCCTGCTTGTCGGCTTCCGCACGCAATTCGTCCGGCTTTGGGAGAAACGCGAGAAAGTTGGGTGACATACAGGATGTCAGGGCTTTAAGAGCGCTTCCCATTGCGCAGTAGTAAGGGCCACCTGCCAAAATGCCCGCTCCGCGTACCCGTGCAGAGTGCACGACATGGAATTGCACCGCCATGAACGCACCCGAGGAAAACCCCGAGATAGTCATGTTCCCAAGGTCGGCACCCATGGCGGGCAATGACTCGGCGGCATGGGCAGTAACCAGGAAAAACAGGCACGCTGCCGTAAAACAGGCAAAGCGCACCTTGGGACGCTTCATGCGTGATACCCGTTCTGGTTCACGGGTCGGAAGCGTTCGACGACATAGTTGCCCATGTTTTTGGCAAGTTCTTCTTCATTATTGAAGATAACGCCGATGCCCTCGCCGCGAAGCAAGTGGGATTCTTCGTCGTTGTGGGAGCGTACTACGATTTCAATATCCGGATTCAGCGTTCGCGAGGCTTCGGCCATCTGGCGCACATCCACTGGGGAAGACGTGGCCACCGCCAGTATGGCGGCGCTAGCGATATGAGCCTGGATCAACACGGCAGGGTCGGTTGCATCGCCATACACGGCGGCTTTTCCCTGCTTACGCAGGTCTTCCACGCATTCGCGGTTTTGTTCCGCCACCACGTAAGGAATGTTGCGCTCTTCGAGCGCCCCCGCGATGCGCCGCCCTACCCGGCCATAGCCCACCAACACCACCTGGCCTTCCAGATATTTGCGATCCGTGCTCATCGGCAACTGGGCAAAGGGTTCCTCGCGGCGTTCAAGTTTTCGCGCAAATTCAAACTTGGTCAGCAGCCACCGCTTTAATGGATCGACCGCCATGAACACTACCGGGTTGAGGGCGATGGAGATCAATGCCCCGGCCAGGATCAGGCTCCGGCCTTCCTCAGTCATCAGCCCTACGTTGACGCTCACCGCGGCAAGGATAAAAGAGAACTCACCAATCTGCGCAAGGCTGGCGGAAACTGTCAGAGCCGTATTCATCGGATAGCGGAACGCCAGCACCAACAAGGCAGCCACCAGCGACTTGCCCAGTATGATGATCCCGACCACCGCAAGCGTCATAATGGGGTGATCCACCAGGATTTTGGGCTCGAACAACATCCCGACTGAAACGAAAAACAATACGGAAAATGCGTCCCGGAAAGGCAGGGATTCGTCGGCTGCACGGTGGCTGAGCTTCGATTCTCGCATTACCATGCCTGCGAAAAATGCGCCAAGGGCAAAAGACGCCTTGAACAGCACCTCTGCGGTATAAGCAATGCCAATGGCAATGGCAATGACCGCCAAGGTGAAAAGTTCGCGCGAACCGGTTCGCGACACCTGCCACAGCAGCCAAGGAATGAGCCGCCGTCCCGCCACCAGCATCAGGACGATGAAGGCCGCCACGTATAGCATGGTCTTGCCAATCATCATCCAGAGCGGGGCTTGCGTTCCGGTATCCCCTGCCCCGCTGCCGAGATACAGTTGTGCGAGGGGCGGAACCAATACCAGTGCCAGCACCGTGGCCAGGTCTTCCACCACCAGCCAGCCTACCGCGATGCGCCCATTCATGGTTTCCAGCACACCTCGCGCCTCCAGTGCCTTGATCAGCACCACCGTGCTGGCGCAGGACAAGGACAATCCAAACACGAAGGCTTGGCCATTATTCCATCCCCATACTTCCGCGAGCAGCATACCCAGGATGGTTGCGAACCCCATCTGAGCTACCGCACCCGGAATGGCGATGCGCCTGACTGCCAGTAAGTCACGAAGCGATAAATGCAGCCCCACCCCAAACATCAGCAGTATGACCCCGAGTTCCGAGAGTTGCTTGGCAATCTCTTGATCCCCCACGAAACCCGGCGTCGATGGCCCAATAATGATGCCTGCGAGCAGGTAGCCTACCAGCGCAGGAATACGTAAACGCTCGGCAATAAAACCCAATATAAGGGCCATACCGAAACCGAAAGCGATCGTTGAGATCAACGTAAAATTATGTTCCATGCGCTGAATTCTCACATGTTTGGCGCTAGACTTCGAGCTTTTATTTCATTGAAAACTGCATCGGGTATTGGAACTCTCCCCTTTGGGGAAAAGTAATACCTTATTTTCATCCTATTGTCCGGCCATACCGGATGTAAACTGTGAAACTTATGACATCGCAACGCATACTCACTGGTATTACCCCCTCGGGAACGCCCCACCTCGGTAATTACGCAGGTGCAATCCGCCCAGCGGTAGAAGCCAGCCAACGTCCTGGGGTCGAGAGCTTCTATTTCCTCTCCGACTACCACGCGCTCATCAAAACTGACAACCCGGAACGGGTACAGCATTCCACGTTGGAAATTGCCGCTACTTGGCTAGCCGCTGGGCTGCGTCCCGAGCGTGCGTGGTTCTATCGCCAATCCGATATCCCCGAGATTACCGAACTCACCTGGCTGCTCACCTGCGTGACCGGCAAGGGCCTGCTCAATCGTGCGCACGCCTACAAGGCCGCCGTCGACAGAAACATTGCCGAATCGGAAGAGCCAGACGCCGGGGTGACGATGGGGCTGTTCATGTATCCCGTACTGATGGCTGCCGACATCCTCATGTTCAACGCACACAAGGTTCCCGTCGGGCGCGACCAGGTTCAGCATCTGGAAATGGCGCGCGACATTGCCGCGAGCTTCAATCATCGCTACGGCGAGCATTTCGTGCTGCCCGAAGCGGCGGTCGATGAATCCGTCGCAACCTTGCCGGGGTTGGACGGACGGAAGATGAGCAAGAGCTACGACAACATCATCCCGCTCTTTGCACCCCCGGATATATTGAAAAAACTGGTATTCGCCATCGTCACCGACTCGAAAGCACCCGGTGAACCGAAAGAAACCGAGGGTTCCGCACTGTTCCAACTCTTCCAGGCATTTGCCACGCCCTCTGAGACCGAAACGATGCGTACCCGCTTTGCCGAGGGCATTGGCTGGGGAGAAGCCAAGGAAGCCCTTTTTGACAAGCTGGAAGAAGTCATCGCGCCGATGCGTGCACGCTACGAGGAATTGATCGCCGAACCTGCGCGCATCGAACAGGTCCTGAAAAGCGGCGCGGCGGCGCTACGTGCCAAGTACGCCATCCCTTTCATCGCCCGCCTGCGCGAGGCCGCCGGGTTGCGCCTACTTGACCGCATCCACGCAGCACCTGTGGACACGCAAGCAAAAACCAAGCCGCAAACCAAACCCCAGTTCAAGCAATACCGGGAAGCGGACGGACTTTTCTACTTCAAGCTTGTTGGGGGCGACAACCGTCTGCTCCTGCAAAGCCGGAGCTTTGTTTCCGCCCGCGAAGCCGGGCAGGCCGTGGCGGGTATCAAGAACGGCGAAAACTACGAACAATGGGGTGAACTCGCCCCTGGTGCGAGCGACACCGGCATCCGGCAGGCCATCAATGCCCTACGCGCAGATTGACGCCGACCTAACGGCGATGAACACCCTCGGGCTCCCCGCTAGGGCGAAGTGTCTGTTGCGCGTGCGATCGATCAGAGAGGCACAGCAGGCATATGCCTTCCTTGCCAGCCATCCGGAAGGTTTCGGTTTGAGCTTGATCCTGGGCGGTGGCAGCAATCTCGTCCTACGTGGCGAATCGCTCAATACCGTCCTCAAAGTCGAAATTCCCGGCTGGCGCAGGCTCGATGGGACTGAAGGAACATCCGTCCTCGTCGAAGCGGGTGCAGGTGAAAACTGGCACGGTTTCGTCCGTTGGACACTTACCCAAGGCTGGCCCGGGCTCGAAAACCTTTCCCTCATCCCCGGAACCGTCGGCGCTGCCCCTGTCCAGAACATCGGCGCTTACGGCCTGGAAGTGGCCGAGCGCATCGAGTCGCTCGACGCGCTCGACCTCACCAGCGGCAAACTCAAACGGTTCGATCCTGCCGCCTGCCAGTTCGGCTACCGCGACAGCATTTTCAAACGTCAACCGGGTCGCTGGCTCATCATGGCAGTGCGCTTCCGCCTGCCGCGCCGCTGGCAGCCTATAACTCATTATGGTGATCTTGCGCACGAACTTGCCAAACGCGGTTTCAGCGATTCTTCCCCCCTTCAGATATCGGATACCGTCATCGCGCTACGGCGGCGCAAGCTGCCCGACCCTGCCGAACTTGGCAACGCGGGCAGTTTCTTCAAAAATCCCATCATCGAAGCTGGACAATGTGCAGCCTTGCTTATCGCCCACCCCGCCCTGCCCCATCACCCACAACCCGATGGGCGGGAAAAACTCGCCGCCGGGTGGCTAATCGAACAATGCGGCTGGAAAGGCCGCCGTCTTGGCTCCGTAGGTTGCCATGCCCAACACGCGCTCATCCTGGTTAACCATGGTGGCGCGGCCGGTAAGGACATCCTGCAGCTGGCCGCGAGCATCCAAGACGATGTGTTCAGGCGTTTCGGCGTGAAACTGGAACCTGAGCCCGTATTCATATAGAGAGGAAGCGCTGCGAGTAAAATATGTCTGCTCCTCCCCTTCCTGCAAGGCAACGTGGCAACAAGACATGGCGACATACGCAATAGGCGACATCCAAGGCTGTTACAGCGCATTCCGGCACCTGCTCGACCTGTGTACGTTCAACCCTACCGACGACCGGCTCTGGCTTGTTGGCGACCTCGTCAATCGCGGCACGGAATCGCTTCAGACCCTGCGCTTTGTCTCCGGGCTCGGAGAGGCCGCCACCGTTGTGCTTGGCAATCACGACCTCTTCCTGTTGATGCTTAGCGCTGGCCTCAACTCCCGAAATGCCAGTGACAACCTGGACGACATTCTGAACGCACCAGACTGCGACGAACTGCTGCATTGGCTCATCCACCGTCCCCTACTGCATCTCGAAGGCCAATACGTGCTCGTGCATGCGGGGCTGTTGCCGCAATGGACGGTTCCCAAAGCCCAGGCACTGGCCGAAGAAGTCCAAACTACGCTGACTGGCAAGGATTCGAAAAAATTCCTCCTTCGCCTCATGGGTAGCCGCCCCGACTATTGGAAAAACAGCCTCAGGGGATGGGACCGCCTACGGGTCATCGTCAACGCTTTTACGCGTTTGCGCTTCTGCACATCCAATGGCCGCATGGTCATGCGTGCCAAAGGCCCGCCGGACACCGCCCCGGAAGGCACCTACCCTTGGTTCGCGCTTCCGAATCGGGCCAACCGCACTCATACCATCATTTGCGGGCACTGGTCGGCTCTTGGTTTCTACCGCGAGGAAGGCTTGATTGCCCTCGATTCTGGCTACGTCTGGGGCGGTACACTCACCGCGCTACGAATTGAGGACGGCGAAGTTTTTGACTTCAAGGGCGGCGACGGCCGGCGGTAGTGAGGAACATCAACTTCAACCCTATTGGGGGCAGACATGCCCATATCCAAGCTCGATTCCAGAACCACGCTGATTGTCATCGATTTGCAGAAAGGCATTGTGTCGATGCCATGACGAACATGAGCGCGGAAGCGCACGCCAACAGCCTTGAACGGATTTTCCCGCGACTCGGCGAAACCGGTACGACACAAGAGATCATCGAGCTTGTCCTCACCAATCGCTAGAACATTTTTGATTCAAGTCCGTACAAACTGGATTGCTTCGCTACGCTCGCAATGACGAACCTACCCCGTCATTGCGAGGAGCCAAGCGACGAAGCAATCCATGAAGGTACGCATCCAAAGCAAAA